>OLIS01000951.1_pt1 | contig 21908 bp, 17 predicted proteins | sample 1601351 | NCBI WGS metagenome assembly OLIS01 (sample SAMEA2452122, study PRJEB22498) | human gut metagenome | biome: human feces; feature: human gut; material: feces | place: Australia | collected 2012
TTTGCCACCCATCTTTCGGGCGAAAAACGTGGCGCTGCGCCTGTAGGTTCGCTGCGCATTGAGGGCAAGCAGCTACAGGTAGCCTGTCTCGACGAATGGCTCAACATTCAGGAACTTCAGCTTAGCGGCAAGAAGCGCATGGAGGCAGCTGCCTTCCTCAACGGCATGAAGGACATTGCCTATTATGAGTGTCAGAGGAAGGATATTGAGGACGATTTTTAGGTATTAGGAATTTAAGTTTTTATAGTAATTATGACTGTAGAAGAAGATATCAAGCGTGCTGTGGAATGCATGCGCAAGGGTGGAGTGATTCTCTACCCAACGGATACCGTATGGGGAATAGGTTGTGATGCAACCAATCCGGAGGCGGTAAAGAAAGTTTATGAAATTAAGAAGCGTGACGACTCTAAGGCGCTTATCTGCCTGACAGATTCTGCCGACCGCATGGCTCGTTATTTCCGCAATGTGCCTCAGGTGGCGTGGGATTTCATTGATGCTGCGATGCCTGTGAAACCTACCACGGTTATCCTGGATGATGCGAGTGGAGTGGCTAGTAATCTGGTGGCAGAGGATGGCAGTTTGGCGATGCGCGTAACGTATGAGCCTTTCTCCAAGCAGCTCTGTTACCGTTTTCAGAAGCCTATTGTGAGCACAAGTGCCAATGTGAGTGGCGAGCCAGCTGCCCAGAATTATCGCGACATTTCTGAGGAAATCCTCAATGCCGTAGATTATGTTTGCTGGAGCCGTCGCCAGGAGCATAAACCTCATCAGCCTTCGAGCATCGTAAAGATTGCCAAGGATGGCGAGGTGAAGGTTATCAGATAATAAAAAGCGTGCTACTTTAAGTAGCTTTTTGGGGCATTCAGCCCATACTAAAACCACTTTGAAACTTTCTATATATAGAAAGAGCCCTGAGAAAAGGCTAAAAGCATCTTTATGTTTTGAGGATGCTTTTGCCTCTTTCAGGGCTTTAATTTTTTGCCGCCTTTACCTTGCGGCCTTGCGTTTCTTCCTTGCCGCCTGTTCTACATGCAGCTCGTTACTCCGAGAGTAGTTGCTACGGCGGTGAGAATGCTGATGATAACCTGTATCAGCGTTTTCCATGTTTCTCTTTTCATCATGATTTTCCTTTCTTTTAGTGGTTAAATACTTGTGTTTCGTGTTTTCAGGAGGATTTCTCAGAAAGAGCGCAGCCCCCCGAAGGGGGGTTGGGCTAGCCCATGTTTCCGTCGCCGTCAGTGCCGCTGCCTTCGGTAGTGCCGCCACCTTCGGTAGTGCCGCTGCCTTGACCACCGTTTTCACCGGAATTTCCGCCGCCGCCAGTAGGGTTGTTACCATCGCCCTCCTCGTCTACGTTGCCCTTGTCGGCAGAAGTAACCTGCTTGATTACCTTTCCGTTGCGGTCGTAGCAAGTAATGCTGATGGCGGTGTTGGCGAGTTCCTCCTTGATCTCCACACTTGGGGTGAAGATGACGCGGCGTGCGGTGATGAGGGCGGTACTTACGAGGTCAACCTTCTCAACGGCGTTGCCTCGCACACCGAATCGCATGGTTCCGAGACCTGGGATTGCCACACTGTGACCCTCAGTGGCCCATGCCACGATGACGTCGCTCAATGCGTTCCAAGATGCGTTTACCACACCCTTTGGCAGTCCGGAACGGAGAGAAGCTTCCTTGATTACCTTGTCGGCAGTAAGTTTGCCGTAGAGCTCTGGAGTGAGCACGAATGCGTAGCGGGTTTTGTTCTTGTCGAAAGATACGTTACGCTCAATTGCCTTAAGTTTCATTCCCATAATGTTTAATTTTTTTAAGTGGTTATTAATATTGAAAATCTGTAAGCGTGAACCCGAGTTTGCGCGCTTTCTCGAATTTCATGGTGCAAAGGTACGAAAAAATTTTGACATGGGCAAGTAAAATCGTAAATATTTTTTAACTTTAACTTTTCTTTACAAAACGAGAGGTCTTCAGGTAGTCGGCACAAGGCGGATTGACGGTACTTCTGCTGTATCTCCATACCCACGCCCGCGTGCGCCTGTTATTATTTTATCGTGATGAAATATTTTTTTCATCGTGACATAAAAATGAAACTACGGCTGGAGGGGTGAAGAAGGAGTGATGAAGAGAAGGTTGAGGGGAGAGAGAAAAAGAGGGTGGTCATTAAGGTCATTAGTCATTAAGGTCATTAAGCACTTTGAAATTGGGGGTATTTTTTTAGGACAATAATAAAAATATAAATATTTATATTTTTATTATTGTCTCTATTTTTACTCCCCGTTGGAGAATCCTTAATGACCTTAATGACCAATGACCTTAATGACCACTTTTGACCACCAAGATGTAAAGATATCTGACTAAAATTTCGCATGTGGTTTAAGTACGGGCTGAAGGCCCAAAAGCTCTTAGCCCAGGGCAGCACCCTGGGTATAATAGCAATCAGCAAGGCGCCCTGTAAGGGCAAAAGCTTTGTATATTGCCAGGTATTGAAAGCTTTTGCCCTTACAGGGCGACAGGGTTGCGTCCATAATAACCCAGGGTGATGCCCTGGGCTAGGAGCTTCTGCCCTTTCAGGGCGTGTGGAGCAAAACTTGCGAAACTTGAAATATTTGATATTCCCCCTTAGGGGGAAGAGATCTCGCCGGGAGATTTCTTCTGAAAATAAAGAAGAAAATGTTTGGTGGTAACAATTATTTTTTCTATCTTTGCCCCCATCAAGCAAGCTAAAAGAATAAGCTTGCCTCTGGTAAAAACTAATATAGATAAAAAATTATACTTATGACACAGAAAACTACTACTTATCTCGCCACTGCTGTGCGTTATTTTGCTAACCCCAGCCTTCGTGGCAATGCCCAGGAGACTCCTGAAATGGAGCAGCGTACTATCGGGGTGTTGTCGGGCTTGCAAGCCCGGTTGCCTCTTGTTGTGCTTCGCCTTGATGAGCAGAACCATTATGATTCTCAGGCAGTTGTTGTGCTTGAGCATGGGCGGCAGATAGCTTATCTGGCTGCAGATGATGCCCATCAGTGCGTGGCTGAATACGGTGAAAGGCTTCGGGTCGGGATACCGGTAAGGGTGACGGAGGTGAACGTGGAGAAACACGGGGTGTTCTGGGTGGAGAAGCCTAAGATGAAGGGGGCTTCTTCTTCTTCTTCTGCTGGGGCTGCTTCTGCTGCTGCTTCTTCTTCTGCTGCTGCTTCTCTTTCTCTTCCTGCTGCTCTTGATTGGAGCGGGTGGATGGAGCCTGCTGCTTTGGCCCTCCCTGCTGCTTTTAGGCAGAGGATAGAATCGCTGGAGCTCATCATCGATTTCTGCTTGGGAGAAATAGAGGCAGGTGAGGAAGGCGGGGGACCTGCGATGGAATCGCAGGGAACGGGGGCGCAAAGGGGGAGTGCTGGCTCTTCTTCTCCTTCTGGCTCTTCTTCTTTCTCTTCTTCTGAGGTTACGCTTTGCGAGTATTTGGGGTGCTGGCTGGAGGAGGTTAGCTTTGATGTGAGCAGGGAGGCGCATGAAAGGGTGCTGAGATACAGACAGCTGCTTGAGGCTAGCGGAAGACCAAAACTGATGGAAATGGCTGAAAAGATGGATAGGGCGCTGGTGAAAGGAGGATGCATTGAGGTTACCCGAAAAAGATGCGAAATGTGGCAACAGATGATGGAGGATGAAGGGGTGAAAGAGGACTTTGACCACTTGATGGCTTTTTCTACTTCCGTGCCACAGGTGATGCTGGCTGATACTGAAATGAAGGTGAGGCAACTGCCGGGAAGACTGTATGACTTCATTGCTGATGATGCTAAGTTTCTGTCACATCTTCGCTATCTTATGCCGCCACTTTGTGCTTTGCGCAATATCTTGAGCTATAGGTTGTTGAGGAAGTTGCTGTGCAAGAAACTGGGAGTTAGCGATGCGGCTTGCCGCGCTGCTGGGAATACTGATTTTTCAGGGTCTTTTTCAGGGTCTTTTTCAGGGTGCTCATCAGGGTCTTTTTCAGTATCCCCTTCTGGCTCTTCAGTATCCCCTTCGGGCTCTTCAGTATCTCCTTCGGGTTCTTCTGTATCTCCTTCGCCTTCTTCAGTATCAGTCTCTGAAAACGGGGAGGAGAAGGGGGCTGGTTCTTCTGTTTATCTTTCGCCTGTTCGGGGAAAGAAGATTGATTTCATCCGTGTGGTTAATGTGCTTTATGAATTGGGGCTTTTTACGGATAAGGATGGGGTTCGCTGCACCAAGAAGGAGGCTTTCCGGGCGTTTGGAAGGGCGGTGAATCTGGATTTGTCTAATTACAATAAGGATTTGAGTCGCGCTCTTAACGATACGACGACCCGTGAGCGCCAATTGCAGATCTTTAAGGATATGAGACAGAAAATGGCGGAAATCTATCAAGATAAAAATTAGGCGTTGTAAGCGCATCCCGTATCTGATGGGTGTTGTTTGTTTCGGAATTACAGGGGGATGTTGATGGGGGCTTTGTAGACTCCATGAAAGTTTTTTCTTGTTTTTTTGATTTTTTTTTATAAGGTGATTATCAGATAGTTAACTTTGTTTTGAAAAATATAGGCTTCGTAGACTCGAGAGGGTGGTCTACGAAGCCTTTCGTTTTTTTGCCCTACCTTTGCAACCGGAAATCAGAAGAAATGAGGCTGGTTCCTGAAAAGGATTCGGAAGAAATGACGCTGGTTGGAGTAATAATTTTTTAAAATGAATATATGATGAAAAAGAAAACGAAAATCATGGAGCTGAAGCTGGTTCGCTTCGCTAAAAAGAAAGGGTATACCATCGGGCGCCTTTACTGCCTGGGGGAAAGGGAAGAAGAAGGGACCTGCGATGGAATCGCAGGGAACGGGGACCAGGCGGGGGACTTGGAGGCTGATAAAGGGCCGAAGGGCGACGGAGGGCTGAAGGGTGACGGAGGGCTGAAGGGCGACGGAGGGCTGCAGCCTTTCTGCGATACGCTGGAACCGCCGCGACGCAACCTGCTGAATGGGGGAAAATGGGATAAGAGACTGAAGGTGAAGGGGATGACGGCGATTCCGGAAGGGAGATACCTGATGAGGTTTACCTATTCGCCTAAATTCGGCAGGAGGCTGTTTCAGCTGATGGATGTGCCCCTCTTCGACGGCATCCGCATCCATTCCGGTAATTCGGTGAAGGATACGCAGGGCTGCATCTTGGTGGGGAATAACACGAAGGTGGGAAGACTGGAGAACTCGAGAGCTGTGCTCTTTAAGCTGGAAATGATGCTGAAGGGGTTTCAGGGACCTGACGACCTGGTGTTTATTACGATTGTGTAACTATTGATTTTTTAACTATTTAATATTTATAAATGATGAATACAGAATTGATGAAAGTGGTGCAGCAGGGCGAGGCCTTCGCTGTACAGAGCCAGAAGGCTGAGGGCGGCCAGATTAAGAAATGCAACATCCTGTTGCAGGAACTTGGCGGCAAGTTTGAAAACCAATTTGCTGCCCAACTTTGGGGCAATGCGGCAGAATGCCGTTTCCAGGCTGGGGATGTGGTGGCGGTTCGCCTGCGCTTTCAGACCCGCGAGCATAATGGGCAGGTGTTTCAGGACATCTCGGTGCAGGAAATCGTTAAGCTGAACTGATGTATTAAAACTAACTTAATTTTCGTATATGGGGAAGTTAAGAGAAGTTAAGGGAAGTTAAGGGACAAATGTCCTACGTTTTACGAAAGAAGACTATTGTCTCTTCACTTCCCGAACGACCGTAGGGAGTGATAACTTCTTTAACTTCTGCCAATTCCCTCACTTGCAAAACTTGAATTAAAAAAGAAAAAACTAATATGGAAAAGAATTTGAATTTGAATCAGAATGTTGGAATGGTGATGAATGGGGGTGAGCATGTGCAGATTGAGGGCATGGCTTTCTTCGACAACCGCAAGTATTTTATGTTTTCGCCTGATGATCCGAAACCTAATCAGGTTTCCAGTTTCCGTACGCTGGGCATCGTGCAGCAGATGAGCGACGGCACGGTGGATTTTACGGTGAAGGGGTATCCGCGCTCGCAGAGTAAGCTGATCAGGAAGTTTGCCCACGGCCGTGCTTCGGAGACGAAGGATGGGGCGATACAGATTTTTCTGAAGGTTTTTAAGAATGAGGGCATCAATATTCCTAAGGCGATGCGCAAGGAGAGCCGCGAGGCGGTGCAGGCTATCATGGATTATCTGATGCTGGGATAGGCCCCTAGATGTACTTACTGAATCTTTATTAACTGTTTTTATTTTTTTGATTGGAAAATGAGTGTTTATTTGATTTCTGTTAGGGGAGGGCGCAAGGTGGCCCTCCCTGTTCTCACCGAGGAGTCGTATCGCCGGCTAAGAAATACTTCTTCGCAACAGGCTAATCTAAGGCTGGCTAGAATGGGTAACCAGGCTGCTAAACGGAGGCTTATCCAGTTTAACTATTCGGGGTATTACCCGGATGGGGTTGTGAAGGGGTGCCGGCTGCCTAGCCAGGCTTTCGGATTTGATGTGGATGATGCGGGGGAGTTTGAACGCATAGCTAAAATGCTGATGGAGAAGAGGGGACCTGCGATGGAATCGCAGGGAACGTGGGCTAGGCGGGGGACCGCTGGCTCGGAGATTAAGGGAGCGGCTGCTGAAGGCGGTGACGCTGGAGAAGGTAAGGGCGCTGAAGGGACGGCTGGAGAAGGCAAGGGCGCTGAAGGAGCGGCTGGAGAAGGAGCGACGCTGGCTGAAAGGCTGGGACTGCTGATGCTGGAAAGAAGCGCGAGCCAGGGTGGACATGCTGTTTTTAAAAGAGAAAAGGGAAAGACGATTCTCGAAAACCAGGTGCGCATAGCTAAAGCCCTTGACTGCGAACTGGATACCAATGCGCATGATATCAACCGGGTTTACTTCTCAAGTACTGCTGATAAGGATGAACTGCTCTTCCTCTCGCCTGAACTCTTTAATGACCAGTATGGGGTGAGCCCGGGCGCTGATGTGGACTACGTTGCTGAGGAGGCCAGAATGCTGGAAGACAGGGAGAAAAACGGAAGAGAAGAACTGCCAGAAGGAGCCCACGGGAGCAATAAGCACTTCAAGGTGGGGGGAACGGAGAGAACGGAGAAGCCGGGGGGAACGGAGAAGCCGGAGCCGGGGGGACAGGCGATGGAATCGCCTGGAACGGGGGCCCAACGGGGGACATGCTCCTCATCTGCTAGCTCTGCATCTGCTGGCTCTTCATCTGCTGGCTCTTCATCTGCTTGCTCCTCATCTGCTTGCTCCTCATCTGCTGGCTCTGCTTCAGCTGGCTCTTCCTCTGCTGGCTCTTCATCTTCCTCCTCTTCCTCCTCCTCTTCTTCTGGAGAGAATTACTTGGGGATTCCGTATGAGGTGATTATTGAGAAATGGTGGGGGATGTATAACGACGGGAAAACGCCGGTGACCTCTAACAGAGATGTGCTCACTTTTGAACTGGCGGTGAACCTGAGGCATATATGCGGATTCGACAGGAAACTCATGGATAGGGTGATTCCTTGCTACGACGGGTTTCCGGAAGAACAGAAGATGAAATGCATTGACTCGGCTCTGGCTGAAAGACGAACGCAGATGCCGAAAAGACTGAAAGATGTGCTCAATGCACTGAGACAGGAATATCTCAAGACGGGATGCGGAGATGCGCAGGAAGGCGTGCAGGTGGCTGATGCGCTGGACGAGGCCATGCAACAGGATGAACTCTGGCATTTTAACCGACTGCCGAAACTGCCGATGGGCGTGAGCGACAGTGTGGCTGCTGCCGGAACGCCGCTCTGTATGGCTACCCTCATCGGCATAGCTCCGGCACTCGGGGCCCTGGCTACGGGCGTGAAACTGGATGTGCACGGCAATGCGAGGGGACTGAATCTCATCTCCTACATCTGCGGCGAATTCGGTTCGGGAAAGGGACAGCTAGACCCGATAATCGGTGCCTGGATGTACGAACTGCAGGCGCAGACCGACATCTATACCCAGCAGGAGGAGGAATGGGCGCAGAAAACCAGACGCATGAAGAGCGGAAAGGCGCCCGAACAGCCGAAACTGCCGGTAAGAATGCTGCCGCTGAACAACACGCTTGCCAACATAGCCGAACGACTGGGGAATGCTGAGGAGAAACACAGCTTCAGTTTTACACCCGAGGCTGATACGGTGGCGATGAAGTGGAAGTCGGCGATGAGCGATTTCAGTGTGATGCTGCGCCAGGCTTATGACGAGAGCCGCTACGACCGCGAGGCGAAGAGCGCAGATGCTACCCGCGTGCACATCAAGAAACTGCTCTGGAATGTAACCATGTGCGGCACGCAGGATGCACTCTACCGCGTGATTACCAATTATACCGACGGTCTGCTCTCGCGCATCTCCATCGCCCGCACGCCCGACAACACGTTTGCGCCGCTGGCGCTGAAACCTTCTCACCTGACCGACAAGCAGGAGGAGCACATTCATCAGGTGGCTCATCTGCTGCCGATGATGCAGGGCACGGTGGTGCTGCACAAGCTGGAGAACCGAGGCAGGGAATGGCTGGAGCGAATCCGTATGGAAGCGATGAAGAACGACGACAGGGTGCTGGCTCGCCAGCGTCTGCGCGGCTGTGTGAATGCGCAGCGCATCACCTGTGCACTCTGGCTCTGCAAGGTAGCTGAATCGCTGATTGGGCGTTTCGGACTTTCGGGTGCCGAGAAGCGGCTGAAGCTGACTCCGAAGCTCTGGATTACCACGCTGGAGAAACTGCAGAATGACGACATGCTGCAGACTTTCGACCTCATAGCCGATTATCTCATAGACAATGATCTCTACTATTTCCGCGAGCGGATAGAGGGGGCTTATGAGTCGAAGAATTATCAGATAGGACCGAGAAACCGCGTGGGCAAGAACGACAGTATCTTTGCGCGGCTGGCAGATGAGTTCAGTATGGAGCAGGCGATTCAGCAGTGTATGGCTGTGAAGGGGGCGAATGTGAGCCGCAACAGTGTGCGCATGATGCTGAAAAACTGGCGCAACCAGGGGCTTATCGTATTGGGCAGTGTGCCTAACCATTTTCAGAAGGTTCAGAATCTTCCTGCGGGTGGTCATTAAGGTCATTGGTCATTAAGGTCATTAAGAGAAAATCAATAATAATGAATGGTATGAAAATACAGCATGATTATGAAACTTATTTGCGGCTGTGGCGACTGCTGCGCCGCACGCGAAGGCTGTTTAAAGAGCGGCATGTGATGTTCTGTCCGCGAAGGATACTGCAGGAGTGGCTGCCGGATGAGGCTACCGACGAGTTTATCTATGATGTATGTCGTAAGGCGGGGCTTGAAGGGTATGGGCTTCTGCCTTCTCCCCTTGAGAGTGCTTTTGAGAGCAGGAATTTCCTGATAGCCTTCGTGAGCCGGTATCTTGACACAGACGGTCCGATTTCGGTATATCCGCTGGTGAAACGTGCCTTTCGTGAGGTTTACCCCAACGTGAAGATTTCGGTGATGAAACGAAAGAAAGAGTGATGAAGCGGAGATGCCTTCCTGAAAGAGAGGAGAGGGTAATAAAACAAGAAACCCTGCAAGAAATAAATCTTGCAGGGTTTATCCTGGGTGGAAGGTGGGACTCGAACCCACGACATTCAGAACCACAATCTGACGCTCTAACCAACTGAACTACGTCCACCATGTTAGCTAGCTTAAATGTCATTTCTTTTAAGCGAGTGCAAAGGTACGAACTTTTTTCGGTTCTACCAAATTTTTGAGCAATTTTTTTTCAAAAACATCAAAAAAAGTGGCATTTTTCGTCTTTTTCCATCCTTTTCTCTAGAATAAAAGGGTAGAAGAGCGCGAAAATGCCACTTTTCCTTATCAGCTGATTTTATTACTTAGCTGGGCTTGCTGGAGCAACCGGAGCTGCCTGCTGAGCACCAGTACCTGCTGCTGGAGCTGCTGGAGCTGCCTTCTGTGCACCTGCTGCTGCATCCTTGCTAGCACCTGGCATAGCAGGAAGAGCGGTCTGCTCCTGGGTTGCACCCTCCATGACACTGTTTTCGCCAGTTGCCTGAGGAGCTACATAAGCACATGCCACGCTGATAACAACCAAGGCTGCAGCGAGGCCCCATGTTAATTTCTCAACAATGTCGGTGGTCTTGCGAACACCCATGATTGAGTTGGTTGAAGAGAAGTTACTTGCAAGTCCACCTCCCTTTGACTCCTGGATGAGCACGATGAAAATCATCAGGATTGCTACCAGGACGATTAATACTACTAATAATGTGTAAGCCATTTTTAAAACTAGTTTTATTTATTTATTATTCTTATTTATTTCTTTTTCTCCGGAGATTTCTTCTTGCTGTTCAGCATCAGTTTCTCCAGGAATCTGAGCTGGTCAACATAATATCCGTTCTTGTCAGGACGCTGCTGATGCAGTCGGCTGATGATGTCGTAAGCCCTCTGATACCTGCCCTGCTTGATGTAGATGCGGGCGAGGGTTTCGGTAAATACACCGCTGTTTTCCTCTTCGCCGTCCTTTCCGGAATCGGTCTGAAGTTCGGGCGTAAATTCCGGTTTGTAATCTTCGTCCTGCTGGATTTTAGGCAGCTTGAAACCGCCATCCTCCATAAAGTCGTCGATGAGGCTCATGGTGCGCGAAGTATCTTCCGGCTCCTGCTGGTCTTCTGTCTCCATGAGATACGCCACATAGTCTACTGCCGCATCGGCAGGTGTAGGCTTGCGCTTCTCCTTCTTCTTCTCCTCCTCTTCGGCATCCATCGGTATGGATCCCAGGAAGTGGTCGATGAGGTCGCTGGTGCGGTCGCCGTGTTTTTCTGCTCCCGTTTCCTTTCTTTCCGATTCCTTCAGCTGGTTGAGATCCACCTCTGCCGGGTCGGGTTTTATCTGGTAATGGGCTGCCTCTACCATCTCGAAGATGATTTTTCGGTCGGTGATGTAGATGGCTGCCCGGCGCAGTTCTTCATCGAAACTCGGGTCGTGAAGCAGGTACAGATTCTTCAACATCAGCAGACGTGCCGTCTGATAATACGGATATAGGGCCAAGAGGGCGCGCAAGTCGTAGAGCGTCTCTCGGTTCATTTCCTCTGGGTGTTGTATCAATCTGCTTAGTTCCACTATATTTTACTTTAAACTTTGAACTTTGAAATTTGAACTTTATGATTAGTAAAGCCGTTGAATTCTTCACTCTTCGTTCTTCACTCTTCACTTACTTTACCAGTTAGCCACCGTAGCGTTGAATATCTGGTCTACCAGGTCTTTGATAATCTGGGTTACCAGTTCTTCCTGCACCGAGGCAAGGCTCTGGGTGGTGTCGTAGGTCTTGGCAGATGTAAACTGCTTTTCGAAGTCCTCGGCATGGTTCTTGGTGTTGGTAAAGCGCACGTTGACGGTGATGCTGAGCTCGGTTTGGGCAGAGTATCCCTCGGCGCTTACCGACTTGTTTCGCTGAGAATATTGGGTGATTTCACCCTCTATCTTCAGGTCGCCGTTGCGCGACACCTGTACGAGCTGGGTGTTGCTGGCAAACTTGTCCTTGATTTCGTTGTTGAACATCGGACCCATCGGACCCCACACATACGAACTTCTGATAGGGAAGTCGGCAATCTGTATGGTCTTGGTTTTGGTGTAGTCGATGCTGGCACCGTTGAACTTGTAGCTCACGGAACATGCAGCCATGACCGCCACCATGAGAGTGAGTCCTATTATATATAGGTACGCGCGTAAATGCTTCATAACTTATATTTGTTAATCTTTCTGTACAGGGTTCTGTCGGAGATTCCCAGTTCTTCAGCCGCTTTCTTGCGGTTTCCGTTGTTTCTCTCCAGCGCCTTTTCTATCATCTGCTTGCTCAGGTCGCTGAGGTTCAGATTCTCGTTTTCTTCCTTAATCTCCTCAATCTCGGCATCCTCGGCTTCGGGTTTGTAAGTGCCCCTCATGCCTCCTGCAGCCATTTCCTGACGGATGTGCTGGAGCTCGTCGAGGTCGGTAATTGGAGGTACCGACGGAACCGGTGAAACCGATGATACCGGTGAGACGGCTGATACGGACGGAACCGCTGAAACCGGAGTTACGGCTGAAACCGGAGCTACCTGGGTGCTCGGCTGAACCGGCGAAACATATCCGCTGGTGCCGCCCAGCTGGCGAGCCTCGTCGAGCTGCTTGCGCAGGCTGTTCATCTCTCGTCTCAGGTCGCTCACGTTGCCCCTCAGTTCGTAGAGAATCTTGTAGAGCAGTTCGCGCTCGCTGGCGTAGCTGTGGTCGTCGTTGCCATCCTTCTGTATGGTGGCGAGCTGTGTAGACTCCTCATCTCTCGGAATAAACTGGGTGAGGGTCTGCGCGTCGATTTCTCTTTCCCGGCTCAGCACCGACATCTGTTCGGTGATGTTCTTGAGCTGTCTCACATTTCCCGGCCACTTGTATTTCAGCATAATCTGCTTAGCCTCATCTGAGAGTGAAATCTTAGGCAGACGGTATTTCTCGGCCATCTGCATGGCGAAGAGGCGGAAGAGCAGGAGGATGTCGTTGCCCCGCTCCCTTAATGCAGGCATCTGTATAGGGATGGTGTTGAGGCGGTAGTAGAGGTCCTCGCGGAATCGGCCTTCGCTCACAGCCTTGCGCATGTTTACGTTGGTGGCTGCCACGATGCGGACATCCGTTTTCCTTATCTCCGTACCGCCCACGCGGATGTATTCTCCCGTTTCGAGCACGCGCAGCAGTCTTGCCTGCGTCTGTATCGGGAGTTCTCCCACCTCGTCGAGGAAGATGGTGCCCTTGTTGGCAATGCCGAAGTATCCCTCGCTTTCGCCAATGGCTCCGGTGAAGGATCCCTTTTCGTGTCCGAAGAGTTCGCTGTCAATGGTTCCCTCCGGAATGCTTCCACAGTTGATGGCGAAATATTTCTCTCTGCGGCGTGGCGAATTGTCGTGAATCACCCTTGGAATGATTTCCTTACCCACACCGCTCTCGCCGATGATGAGCACGGAAAGATCGGTCGGCGCTACCTGTAGGGCAACGTCGAGCGCATGGTTCAATCCGTCGCTGTTACCGACGATATTGTAGCGTTGTTTTATCTTTTGTAGTTCGGAAGTATCCATTTAGCTGCCAAAATTACTCATTTTTTCTGAATTATCAGCATTTTTTCTTTATTTTAACGTTCGGGAGGTCTGATTACAGGGCAGATTTGCTGTTTTGGGGCTCATCTGCCCTCCCGAATCTTTCTTTATCCCGCTTTTCTCGGGGGATAGGGCGTCTTTCGCTTTCCAGGATGAGATGCCTTTCTATTTATCCCTTTTTCTTAGGGATGGAGAATCTTACCTTCTCGCTCTCGTCACGCTTCTCGTGGTAGAGTTTAGGCAGTGGATTCTCGTAGGCCTCATCATAGTCTTCGCGGTTGCAGAAGGCATCCAGCGCCAGGCAGATGGCGTGGCGGAAGGAGGTTGCGTCGGCCTCGTTGCAGCCCGTGATGCTGTAGCAAGGAGTGGTGTCGGCGGCGGTGTGCACGAGTGGCATACCGGCTGTAAAGAGCACGCCATCCTCGGTGTAGAGCGAATGGAACGGGGTAGTGGCCTGATCATGATACATGGCCATGATGCCGTCGAACTCTACGAAATATCCGTTGCCGAAGAACTCGTCGGCTGGGTAAGGACCGAAGGCCTGTATTTTCTGCTCGGCAAGCTGGTCAATGGCTGGGATGATGATTTCAGCTTCCTCAGTTCCGCAGCTCTCCTCACCGTTGTTGCTAGGGTTCAGGGCGAGCACGGCGATGCGCGGGTTGGTAATCATGAAGTCGCGTTTCAGGGATGTGTGCATCTGCTTCACCTTCTCGATGATGAGTTCCTGGGTGATGGCTGCCGGCACGTCCTTGAGCGGAGTTTTTCCGGTTACTGAGGCGATGCGGAGGTCTCTGCCGCAGAGAATGGAAAGGCCCTTGGCTCCTTCGCCCAGGCAGGTTTCAATGTATTCCTTGTGACCCTTGAACTGGAAGCCCTCAATCTGGGCGTTCAGCTGGCTTACCGGTGCGGTAACGAGCACGTCGAAGAGCTCGTCGCGGTAGTCGGTCATGGCGCGGTCAAGAGCCTTAAGGGCTGCTGCTCCCGATTCCAGGGTAGGCATGCCCATGTCGACCTTCACCTCCTCGTCTACAGCTGGCAGGAGGTTGATTCTTCCGTCTTCCGCATCTTCTGCTTTCTGTATGATGGAGAACTGGGCAGGCAGATTCATCGCCTTGCGGTAATAAGCTGCCACTTTAGGCGAACCGTAGATGATAGGGGTACAATACTCCAACATCTCTGGCTCACTGAATGCCTTAAAAATGAGTTCGTATCCGATACCGTTGGTATCTCCGTGAGTGATGGCCACTCTAATCTTTTTGCTGTCCATTTATCGTTTATATTTTATAGTAGAAATCGCAGCTTCCAGCTGCTTGATTAATATTTTCTTTTTCATTTCGGGCGCATATACGAAGCCGATGATGATGATTTCATCCCCCGTTTTCCCCGGGTGGATGCGCCTCATCACGTAGGGTCCTCCCATGGCGTCGCCCTTCATCTCCCAGAGTCCTCTTTCTGAAAGAACGGGAATCACCATGTACATGCTGTCGGTTTCGCCCGGCATGTTTGTGCGGAGAATGCTGTCAATCTGCTGCTTCTCTTGAGGTGAAAAAGCATCTGAATTTTTCACTCTTCGTTCTTCACTCTTCACTTTCTCCGCTCTTCGTTCTTCACCCTTCACTTTCATGAGGATGAGGTTCTTCATGCCCGAGCTGGCGTTGTTTGAAATCCAGATGAAGTTCTTCGCCTTCTTGCTTGCCTGCATTTCGGCAGGGATGTTCATGCTGATGCCGAAGTTCTTCTTTACCAGCTGCTGCATCTCGCGGTTTTGCTTGCTCGGATTGGTGGAGATGATGGAGGCGAGGTGCTCCAGTTCAGCCTCATCTACGAGTTGGCGCAGCTTCTCGGGGTTGAGTTTCTCTCTGAGTTGCTGCGGCGAGTGGGCAGAGATGCGGATGACGGTCTGCGGCGAAGCATTCTCGTTGCGGCTCAGCCCGACTGAGAATTCCGCTGCCGGGATGTTCACCACGATGCGGGTTCTTACGAGCAGGTAGCTGCCGTGGGTCTTTCCCTTCTTTACCTGGATGAGCCGGCAGAGCGGTTCGGGTTGGGGCAGGGCAGGCACCTCTTCCGTCAGTATCTTGGTTACGATGCTGTCGGTATCTCCCTCAAGCACCACCTCGTAAGGCTGTCCTGTGCTCTTGGGCAGTTTTCCGTTTCTTCCTCCTCCCGGGCTGCAGCTTGCCAGAAATGCCAGCACCAGGCAAATTGCCGTTAAAAGTTTTTTGTAATACATGTTGTTACATGTTTTCTAAAAACTTCTTTCCTCTTGGAGTATAGAGGAAAACCAATATGCATAAACCTATAAAAGCTAGGCTTGCCATTGTTAATACTAATGAATCCATAATTTTATTTTAAAGATTCTCTAACCATTTCTTTCCTGGTTTTGTATAAAGCCAAGCCAGAAAGCTTGCTGCAATTACTAAAAAACCAGTCATAGTCATCGCTAAGTATTCCATAATTTATTTGTTTAAAATTTTGAATCCGATAATAAAGAAAATTACAGATAGGATAATGCCTGTAGCAAAATACCATAAGGAAAATGAAGCATTTGAGCCTCCAACACCGAACAAAGGTGGTAAACTTCCAAGGAATGTTATTGAAAACGAAGTTTTGCTTAAATCATAGAAGAATTTACCTGTCTCAGTCCTTTTCGTTCTTTCCTTTTCTTTTCTTTCATTTTTTGTATCCATTTGTACCATTTCTCCCCTCCTTTCCTTACTTCTTCATCTTCTCCTCATCCTCGTGTTCACGGATTTCTCCGATTTTCTTCGAGGTGCTGAGCAGACCGCAGGCGGCGTAGATGTCCTGGCCGCGGCTGGCACGGATGGTGGTGAAGACACCATGCTGGGTAAGGTAATCACGGAACTGCTCCATCTTCTCATCATCCACACCCTGCAGAGGAATGTCTGGAATCTGATGGAAACGGATCAGGTTGAAGCGGCAGTCAAGTCCCTTCACCAGTTTGATGATGGCCTTGGCATGCTGCATACTGTCATTTACGCCCTTAAAGACGATGTACTCGAAACTCAGGCGGCGCTGATGAGAGAAATCATAGTTTCTCAGCAACTCTACCACCTGCTCAATGCCCATACCCCTTTCGGCAGGCATCAGTTCGGCGCGCTCAGAAGGGATAGGGTCGTGCATGCTGATGGCCACATGGCAGTCGCTCTCTTCCAGGAACCGCTTCAGCTTGTTCTTCACGCCCACCGAACTTACCGTGATGCGCTTCGGGCTCCATGCCCAGCCGTAGTCGGCGGTGAGAATCTCCGTGGCGCGCAGCACATTGTCGAGATTATCCATCGGCTCGCCCTGACCCATGAACACGATGTTGGTAAGCTTGTCTACCTCAGGCAGCGAGTAAATCTGGTTCAGAATGTCGCCGGCAGGCAAACTGCCTTCAAACCCCTGCTTGCCGGTCTGGCAGAACAGGCAGTTCATCTTGCATCCCACCTGCGAAGAAACACACAGCGTGGCGCGGTCCTTGTCGGGTATGTAAACCGTCTCGACAAATTTGCCGCTTCGGGTAGGGAAGAGGTACTTGATGGTACCATCCACCGAATGTTGTGCATCGGAATATCCGAAGCATCCTATTTCGTATTCGGCAGCGAGTTTGGCACGGTTCGCCTTCGAGATGTTGGTCATCTCATCAATGCTCTTCACATGCTGCTCATAGAGCCACTTCGCCATCTGTCCGCCGGTGAAGGCAGGCATGCCGAGATCCTTAGCCACCTGCTTCAATTCGGCAAGTGTAAGGCCCAAAAGATATTTTTTTTCATTATTCATACTGCAAAGATAGTGTTTTTTGGCGAAAAATTAGTATCTTTGCCACATATTTTAATATAATAAGATAAAATAAAGATAAAAAACACAGATTTAGCCCCCCGAAAAGGGCTGAAGTGAACAAAAATAACGTAAGAAAATGAGAGAAAAAATAGACCTTTTCTTGCCTTGCGAATACATCGGCGATGCGCAGAATGCCTTGTCGGTGCTTCATGAGTACAAGACTGTACAGCATATCCACTTCCTGGTGAGTGCTGATTTTGCCGCTCATCATCAGGTGCCGGAAGGATGCACGTTTGTCATTACCGACTGCCTGGAAAGCAGTAACACCCTTGTCAGCATCGCTGAAAATACAGATGCCGACTACGTGATGATCTGTACCCGCCACACCACCATAGGATGGGGGAACAACACGCTGGAGCGATTCCTCAGAGTGGCTGATGATACGGATGCCGTCATGGTTTACGCCGACCACTACAAGATGGTGGAAGGCAAGATGGAGAAACATCCGGTAATTGACTACCAGGCAGGTTCCTTGCGTGATGACTTCGACTTCGGAAGCCTCTGGTGCATCAAGGCACAGGCGCTGGCCGACTACATCGCTCAGCCCGACCGCGAAGAGTATCAGTTTGCCGCCCTCTACGACCTCCGTCTCTATCTGAGCCGCGTGGGCGAAATCTTCCATCTCAACGAATTCCTCTATTCAGAAGCCGAACTCGACACCCGTAAGAGTGGCGAGAAGCAGTTTGACTATGTGAATCCGCGCAACCGCGAGGTGCAGATAGAGATGGAAAAGGCATGCACCCAGCACCTGAGCAAGGTGGGCGCCCTGATAGACACCACCTTCTACCGCCAGCCAGACTTCGGTGAGCAGGAGTTTGAATACGAGGCATCTGTCATCATCCCCGTCTTCAACCGCGAAAAGACCGTGGCTGATGCCGTGAAGAGTGCCCTGGAACAGAAGGCAAGCTTCAAGTTCAACGTCATCGTGGTGAACAACCATTCTACCGACCGCACCGGCGAAATACTGGATGAACTTAAAGCTGACAACCTGATACAGATTGTTCCGGAGAGAACCGACCTGGGAATAGGCGGATGCTGGAACGAAGCCATTCACAGCAGATTCTGCGGAAAGTTTGCCGTCCAGCTTGACAGCGACGACCTCTATTCTTCGCCAAAGACACTCCAGAAGATAGTAGATGCCTTCTACAAGCAGAAGGCAGCCATGATTATCGGCTCGTACCGCATGTGCGACTTCGACCTCAACACCCTGCCACCGGGACTGATAGACCACAAGGAATGGACCGAAGAAAACGGATGCAACAATGCGCTGCGTATCAACGGATTGGGTGCTCCGCGCGCCTTCTTTACTCCGCTGGTCAGACAGATCCAGTTTCCTAACACCTCGTATGGTGAGGATTATGCGCTGGGACTGGCTTTCTCGCGCCGTTACCGTATCGGCAGAATCTACGATGAACTCTACCTCTGCCGCCGCTGGGGAGGCAACAGTGATGCAGCCCTCAGTGTGGAGAAGGTGAACGCCAACAACCTGTATAAGGACCGTCTGCGCACCATGGAACTGAAGGCACGCCAGCACATGCTGCTGGGCAAGGCCGACATCATGGAAGACAGCAGCATCTCACGTTTCTTCAACCGCCAGCTGGAGGTGTGGGCAGATGCCCGCCACCGCTTCCGCGACCTCAAGCACGTAGAAACCCGCCAGCTCTCCGACCAGCTGAAACTGCAGTGGAACCCAGCCCGCATCGTAAGTACGGGCGCCAAGATAGATAAGAAAACCCTGGGCGAGCGCCCTTGCTTCCTTTGCGACAAGAACCGTCCTAAGGAACAGATGTCGAAGCAGATAGATGAGAAATTCCATCTCCTGGTAAATCCGTTCCCGATTCTGCCAGTCCACTTCACCATTCCGGCACGCAAGCACCAGCCTCAGCTCATCTACAAGAACTACGGCGAGATGCACCGCTTCATCAGTCTGCACAGCGACCTGATGGTGTTCTACAACGGTCCGAAGTGTGGTGCTTCGGCTCCAGACCATCTTCATTTCCAGGCAGGAACCAACGGCATCCTTCCTCTTCAGACCAACTGGCAGCGCCTCTCCCGCAACCTGACCGACGTCATCTCTCTCAATGATGAGGAGAAAATCGCAGTGGTTCGTGACTTCCTCGTTCCCGCCTTCGTCATCATCTCGAAGAGTGCCGAGAGCGATGAAGCCCTCTTCCACCGTCTCTACAAGGCAATGCCTCAGCGTGGCGACGAAACCGAACCGATGATGAACATCATCTCCTGGCGCAAGGGCGAGGAATTCATCAGCGTGGTCATTCCGAGAGAAAAGCACCGTCCGGAAGCCTATTTTGCCGAAGGCTGCGCCCAGTTTGTAGTTTCGCCGGGAGCCCTGGACATGAGCGGACTCATCATCACCCCTCGTGAGGAAGATTTCCGCAAGCTGACCGAGGAGAAAGCTCTCTCGCTGCTGCAGGAGTGTGGCGTTTCGGAAGACAAGATGAACGTCATCATAGCCAAACTGAAGGCATCTAAGGATGCCGAGGATGCAGCCGAAGCCTCTTCCACCTTATATAATAATGGTAAGCAGCCCCACGTAATGGTGGGCATCGTGAGTGCGCAGAAGATTCATTTCTCGCTCAACAAACCTTATCTTGCCAAGGGCGAAAAGGTGCTGGGCGAACAGGTGGTAGAATTCTCAGAGGGCGGTGTGCTCTGGAACGGCAACCAGTACAGCAAGCTCACCTTCCATCCGCAGAGTGCCGACGCCTCGTTCTCGCTGAGCGACGTAACCATCGGTGTCAACTTCCACTGGGAGCGCAAGGAAACCCAAACCTTCCTGGGCACGCTCCGCTTTGTGGTAGAATCGGATAAGATTGTGGCAATCAATGAGTTGCCTGTAGAAAAATATCTGGAGAGTGTCATCAGCAGTGAGATGAGTGCCACTTCGAGTCTCGAACTCCTGAAGGCGCATGCCGTCATCTCCCGTTCATGGCTTCTGGCACAGATGCAGAAGCGCAGAGAGGTGGCTGAGAGCGGCAACAACTTCTTCTCCTTCACCAGGAAGGAAGATACGCTCATCCGCTGGTACGACCGCGAAGACCATACCCTCTTTGATGTCTGTGCCGACGACCACTGCCAGCGCTACCAGGGCATCACCAAAGAAACTTCGCCTCATGTAGCCGAAGCCATCCGCCAGACCAAGGGACAGATTCTGATGGACGGCGAAGAAATCTGCGACGCAAGATTCTCGAAATGCTGCGGCGGAATAACCGAGGAATTCCAGTATTGCTGGGAGGACACGCCGAAGACTTATCTCACGGCGGTTCGCGACATCGCCCTGGGCGTGGAACATACACAGCCTAATCTGACCAATGAGGAAGAGGCTGAGAAATGGATCCGCTTCAATCCGCCTGCTTTCTGCAACACGCAGGATAAGAAAATCCTCTCCGAGGTGCTCAACGACTATGATCAGGAAACCGTCAACTTCTACCGCTGGAAGGAAACGCTCAGCCAGGAGAAATTGCAGCAGCTCATCGCCGACAAGCTGAAGATGAACCTGGGTGCCATCCTGGACATGAAGGCCGTGGAGCGCGGAAAGAGTGGAAGAATCAGCAAACTCCAGATTATCGGAACCGAGAAGACCTTTACCATCGGTAAGGAACTCGAAATCCGCCGTACGCTGAGCGACAGTCATCTGCTAAGTTCAGCCTTCGTGGTGGATAAGTATGATAAGGATGAACTGGGAGTGCCTCAGCGTTTCGAACTCATCGGAGCCGGTTGGGGGCACGGAGTAGGCCTCTGCCAGATTGGTGCTGCCGTGATGGGCGAGCAGGGTTATCATTATGATGCCATCCTGCTGCACTACTATCAGGGTGCTGAAATCAAGAAACTTTATAAATAGTGATGTAAAATGGTAACAAAGAAAAACAGTCGGAGTCCATGGGCATGGATTCCGACCCTCTATTTTGCCGAAGGACTCCCCAACGTCATCGTAACCGCCCTCTCTGTGGTGATGTACATGCAGTTGGGGCTGACCGATGCAGAGGTGGGTCTCTATACCGGATGGCTTGCCCTTCCCTGGGTCATCAAGCCCTTGTGGAGTCCGTTCATAGATTTGCTGAAGACTAAGCGCTGGTGGGTGCTCACCATGCAGGCTCTCATCGGAGCTGCCCTTGCCGGCATCGCCTTCTCGCTGCCTACCGCCTTCTGGTTCCAGGCCACGATGTGCTTCTTCTTCCTCATCGCCTTCTGTAGTGCCACCCACGACATTTCGGCAGATGGTTTCTACATGATTGAGCTGGATGAACATACGCAGACTAAGTTTGTAGGCTTGCGAAATACCTTCTACCGCCTCGCCATCATCTTTGTAAATGGTTTTCTGGTGATGCTGGCTGGTGTACTTCAGGTTGTCTTCCGCAACCAGATACGCTTCTCGTGGGCGCTTATCTTCTACGGACTGGCAGGCATCTTCATCGGTTTGTGGCTCTACCACAGCCGCTTCATGCCACGCCCGAAGGTGGCTTCTGCGGTGATTACGCTAAAGGTTCTGCCTGAGAGAAAGGTAAAAACAGCTGATGAAAAGCTATTTTTCCATCTGGTGAAATGTGCCTTTGGGCAGCGCAGAAAGACATTGATGAACTGCCTGTTTCATCTGGGCAACCTCGGCTTCAGCAAGGAGGAGTTGGCGGAGCTTCTGGAGGAGCTTGGCTGGGATACGCGGGTGCGCGGGGAAGCATTGGGCTTAGAGGAATTTGCCGCACTGACCGACAAAATCGCACAAAAAAAAGCAAGCATATAATCAAAAACTACGAAACCTCATCTGAAACAGATGAGGTTTTTTCATAAATTGACTTCTTTTTCACAGATTTTCGTCCGCATTATCTCCCTTTTTTTGCCAATTATTACCAATTCAGTATGCATCCTTCGACGGCATACGGCAGGCTTTTTACGCGGATTCGAGAAAAATCGGAAAATCTTGGTTTTTCTTGTCATTTCGGGCTTTTTTTGTCCTACGAATGGTTCTTGTC
>OLIS01000958.1_pt1 | contig 21800 bp, 17 predicted proteins | sample 1601351 | NCBI WGS metagenome assembly OLIS01 (sample SAMEA2452122, study PRJEB22498) | human gut metagenome | biome: human feces; feature: human gut; material: feces | place: Australia | collected 2012
CAAATCGAATACACTATAAAAAGTCCGTAAACTTTTGAGTATTAATAACTTATTTGATAATCGTCTCGTTTTAACGGGACACTAGTGGTGAAAAATATTGCTGCGGTCAGCGAGACTTCTTCTGAGGCTTCGCTAAGGAATGGTGTGGAGTTCTGTTTCAGCCTTCCTACCGATAAGTCTATATATAATAAGGTGGAGATTGTTGCTCAGGAGAAGCGTGTGATGCAGATACCTTTGGAAGTGAAGAGTGAAGAACGAAGAGTGAAGAATTCTCTTGCTGGAAAGGATGATTCTGCTGGAAATGCTTCTGCTTCCGGTAAGAGTCTGCCTAGAATCCTGATTGTAGATGATGATGTGGATGTAGCTGATTACCTCCACCAACTCTTTGCATCTGATTACGAAGTGGTGAACCGCTATTCTGCCGAAGAGGCTTTGGCGGATTTGGAAGAGGTGAAGCCAGACATCATCCTGAGCGATATTATCATGGGAGAAATGTCGGGATTTGAATTCTGCAAGACGCTGAAGGGGAATCTTTCATTCAGTCATATTCCGGTAGTCCTGATTACTGCGATGGCAAGCATGCACAACCAGATAGATGGCTTGAAACTGGGGGCTGTGGCTTATATCACCAAACCTTTTGATCCGGCTTATCTGAAAGCGCTCGTCAAGTCGCAGTTGCAGAACATGCAGACGCTCCGTCAGCGTCTCGGAGAGAGTACGAAGACGGATTCGCTGACAGAAAACGTAGCTGATACGCTTTCTCCGCAGGATAGAAAGTTTATGGATGAGGTATATGAAATGATGGAGAAGCTCTTGGCTCAGCAAGACCTGAATGTGAACAGCATGTGCCGTGACATGTTCATCAGTCCGTCGAAGTTTAATTATAAAATTAAAGAACTTACTGGCGAGACACCTGGCATCTTCTTCCGTAAATACAAACTCAACAAGGCAGCTCAGATGCTGCATGATGGTCAGTATAGCATTTCAGAGGTAGCTGTGTTGACTGGTTTTAGTACTGCAGCTCATTTCTCTGTTGCTTTCAAGAAGCAGTTCGGCGTTTCGCCGAGTGAATACCAATAGGTTCATTTTCATAGAACCTAGTCCCGTCAAGTAAGTTCAGTGGCTTCCGCATATGAAATGGATTGCCTAATATCATCTAATCTCCCCGTATCATGACGGGGTGATCATCTTCTACTTGATGCAAAACGTTGTGATATTCTGAGATACTTTACGGGCGCAAAGGTAAGCTTTTTATCGTTCCTTGGCGTTCGTTTTTCTATAAATCGTATTCGAAAAGCATTAAATGTGACATGAAATAATGATATTTCCACCTTTTGGGGGGTAATATTTCTTTGTTTTGTGTTACATTTGCTTTGTCTCTCGTTCCTTTTTCACAATCCGTGAACAAATAATCACGAAGAGATGCAGTCATTCTTCACCTTTTTTTGTATCTTTGCCGATGCAAATAAGCATAAAAACATAGTAACAAATAAACTATTTACTTTTATCTGGAAATGAAGAAAAACGTTTTAGCAGTAGCGTTGGCATTGATGGCTGGCATCGGCGCCTATGCCGAAAAGAATACCATCACTTCTCCTGATGGTAAGTTGAATGTCGTGGTAGAAGACCGCGATGGCAAACTCTATTATTCCATCAGCTATGCAGGCAAACAGATGATGGACGAATCTCAACTCGGTCTGTTGGCTAATGTAGGCGATTTCAGTCAGGGCTTGACTTATCAGGGCAAGAAAGAGGCGAAGGTGGAGAAGAGTTATGACCTCCGCACCGCCAAGGTTTCGCATGTAGATTATCATGCCAACCAGCTCCATGTAACCTACATCAATGGTAAGAAACAGCCGATGACCATTACCTTCAATGTGAGCAACAACGATGTGGCTTTCCGTTATACTTTTGATAAACTGAAGGCTCAGCATATCATCGTGAATGAAGAGAAGACAGCCTTCAATCTGCCGAAGGTAACTACTACTTACCTTTGCCCACAGTCTGATCCGCTCATCGGTTTTGCCCGTACCAAACCAAGTTATGAGGAAGATTATAAGGTAGATCAGCCTCTTACAGCCAAGTCGGGTTATGGTCATGGTTATACCTTCCCATGCCTCTTCAAGGTAGGCGGCGATGGCTGGGTATTGGTCAGCGAGACCGGTACTCACGGCAACTATCCGGGTTGTCACATCAGCGATTATGATGCAGCAAAGGGTTATCAGATTGCTTTCCCAATGGAGAAAGAGGCAGATGGTATCGGTTCTACATCGGGCACCTTCATCCTTCCAGGTTCCACTCCATGGCGCACCATCACCGTGGGCTCTGATCTGAAGCCATTGGTAGAGACCACCATTCCATACGATGTAGTGGATCCAAGATTCGAGGCTTCACAGAAATACGGAACAGGTAAGTATGCCTGGAGCTGGCTTATCTGGCAGGATGGTTCCTGCAATTATAAAGACCAGAAGCAGTTCATCGACCTGGCTGCTACCATGGGATATGAATATGTGCTGGTTGACGCGCTCTGGGATACTCAGATAGGAAGAGACAAGATTGCCGAATTGAGCAAGTATGCGCAGAGCAAGAATGTAAGTCTGATGCTCTGGTATAATTCCAATGGTGTGGCAAACGATGCACCTCAGGGACCTCGTGGCATCATGGATAACATCGTGGCTAGAAAGAAGGAGATGGCTTGGATGAAGAGCATTGGCATCAAGGGTATCAAGGTAGATTTCTTCGGTGGCGACAAGCAGCACACCATGCAGCAGTATGAAGACATTCTCAGCGATGCCAATGATTACGGCATTCAGGTTATCTTCCATGGCTGCACCCTGCCTAGAGGTTGGGAACGAATGTATCCAAACTATGTATCCAGCGAGGCAGTCCTGGCTTCAGAGAATGTATTCTTCTCTGATTATCATGCCAAGCAGGAGGCTTTTGAACTCACTATGCATCCTTTCTGCCGCAACGCCGTGGGAGCGATGGACTGGGGTGGTACCATCATGAACAAGTATCTCTCCAAGGATAACAAGAGTCGTCATCGCCGTTATACTACCGATGTCTTCGAGATGGCTTCGGCTATCATGAACCAGGCAGCTATCCAGTGTATCGCCATCTATCCGAACAATCTCTCAGAGCTCCCTCAGCACGAGATAGATTTCCTGAAGAGCGTTCCTACTACCTGGGATGAGACAAAGTTCATCGCCGGTTATCCTGGAAAATACGCAGTTGTTGCCCGTCGCCATGGTGATAAATGGTATGTGGCTGGTTTGAACGGCACCGATGAGGTGATGAAACTCACCCTGAATTTGCCAATGCTTGCCGGCAAGAGCGTTACCTATTATCATGAAACAGCCAGCAAGGACAAGAAGGCTCTCTGGCCTGTTTCTCAGATGAAGACCGTGAAGGTGGATAAGAAGGGAAACCTGAAAGTGGAAATGCAGCCTAAGGGTGGACTGATTCTTGAAAGGTAAAAAGGTAAAAAGGTAAAAAGGTAAAAAAGTAAAAAAGCCTAGCGGGGTATAATCTCCCTAGTTTCTTTTTACCTTTTTACTTTTTTACCTTTTTACTTTTAAAAAGCCTTTTTACCTTTTTACTTTTTTTGTATAATGCTGTCTGCATATTCCTTTACTCCCATGCCAAACTCCTTCTTGAAGCACTGGCTGAAGTATCTTGGTGTACTGAAACCTACATCATAGCATAACTCATTGATGCGGATGTTCGGATTCTTGCGGATAATGCGGCAAGCCTCCTTCATACGGATGCTGGTGATGAACGAAGTAATGTTCTGACCCGTAATAGAGCGGAGCTTGTTATAGAGTGTACTGCTGCTGATACAGAGATCGGCAGCCAGCTGTTCTCTACCATAGTCACTATCCATGATGTGCTCATTCACCTTCTCTATCAGACTCTTGATGAAGAGTTCGTCTGGATTGCTGTAATGCTGGTCCTCTACTTCGAAGTCGGTCTGCGACTGGAATTTCTGGCGGATGCGCTGGCGGTTGGCTATGATATTATCTATGCGCAACTGCAATATCTCCAGATTGAACGGCTTTGTGATGTAGGCATCAGCACCCACACGGTAAGCCTCAGTACGGTCATCTTCCTGCGTCTTGGCTGTAAGCATGACAACAGGTAGCTGCGAGTAGTTCTCGCTTTCCTTAATCCATTTCGTCAGTTCTATACCGTCCATGACCGGCATCATCACGTCAGTAACCACCACGTCGAGCGATGACTTCTGTATGATTTTCTGTGCCTTTTCACCATTGGTGGCTGTCAGCACATTATAGTGAGTGCTCAGCAAACTGCTCATCAGCAGCAGGAGTTCCTGATTGTCTTCTACGAGCAAAATGGTATATTCCTTGTTGCTTTGCTCATCGTTATTATCCATCTGCTCCTCTTTGTTCAGTAAGGTGTTAGCCTGGCTTGTTGCCATAGCTTCTTCGCTCTTGCTGGCATTTGGCATCAGGATATTGTCGGTTGCTTTCGGAAGTTCCTGTTTCAGCATCTCTGCCTCTGAATAGCTTTCCTTGCTGACAGGCAGGGTGATGGTAAAGGTGGTTCCCTTGCCTTCCTCGCTGCTACAGGTAATCTTACCGTGATGCAGTTTCACGAGATCGTTGACCAATGACAGACCGATGCCCGTACCGATGGTGTTCATCTGTCGGTAGTCGCCATCGAGGAATCTGTTGAAGAGATGCTTCATCTTATCCTTCGAGATGCCGATACCGGTATCTGATACGATGATGGTAGCCTGCTGTCCGGTGATGGATACGTTGAGCGAAATCTTACCACCCTGTTCCGTATACTTCACGGCATTATTCAGCAGATTATAGAGCATCTTCTCTACCTTATCGGTGTCAAACCACGTAGTTTCGCCCATACAGGTGATGTTCTGCTCGAATGTCAACTCCTTAGGCTGGAACATCGGCATCAGACTGCGGCAGGTTTCTGCACAGAATTCGCCCAGTTTGCCTTCGCTTACCTTCAGCTGCAACTTTCCTGCCTGCGATTTTCTTACTTCGAGAATCTGGCGGAGCATGCGGGTCAGACGGTTGATGTTATCGTGGATAATGGTGGCCTGGCTCTCTACACCCGGTGCTATGCGCTTGATGTTGTCAGCCGCAGCTGAAATAACGGTGAGCGGAGTAAGCAGCTCGTGGGTGATGTTGGTGAATACCACAGCCATCTGCAGACGGTTCTTGGTGCGCAGACGTTCACGGTACCAGAGGATGGCGAAGCGAATGCACACGATGAGGAGTGCTATATATATAAGGTAAGCCCACCACGAAGCGTACCAAGGTGGCAACACCTTAATTGTTAAGGTGTAAGACATTTCGTTCCAGTGGCCATAACTGTCGGCTGCCTTTACGTGCAGTTTGTATGTGCCGGAAGGCAGGTTTTCGAAAGTTGCCTGGCGCAGGGAGGCATCTACATAGTGCCACTCTTTGTCATAACCTTCCAGATAATAAGCGTATTTACACTGGCTGGTATTGAAATAAGAAAGCAGCGCAAACTCAATACCAAACTTATCTACAGATGAAGGAATGGTAAGTGTCTGCATGTATACCGGAGTAGCATCTCCCAGTTTGCTGTGCATCACAGAGTCTAGCTCATTGTATCGCTTTCCGTCAATGAGCACATCGGTAATGATGATATTGGTCTTACTCTTTCTGCTCTGATATTTCTTCACCGCTGCTGGCGAGAAATTGATCATTTCGAGCCCCGAACCCAAATACAGTTCATTTCCATACTGATAGCTGGAGTTGGAAATAAAGCGGATCTTTCCCAGTCCGTCTTCATCAGTATAGATGGTATACTTAGGTTCATTTTTCTCGTTGAAATTGAGCGAGATAAGTGTATTGTCTGTCGTGAGCCACAGGGTTCCGCTCTTATCTTCAATGATAGAGTAGATGCGGTCTATGTCCCAATGGTATTCCTCATTAACGCTTGTAAAGCAATCTTTTTCAGCATCATATCTGAAAAGGCCGCCGCTGTTTGAAATCACCCAAAGGCGATGTTTCGAATCTTCGAGACAGCGTGTAGCATCGTTCACGATAAACTTTCCGTTTCCCTGATTATACCACTTGAAGGTTAAAGAGGCTTCATTGGCAAAATTTCCACTTACGCAGGCTATGCCCCTGTTACCGGTGGCAACCCAGATGTTGCCCTTATGGTCATCGCAGATGCCATTGACATCGGCGTGCAAGTTGATGTTGCCAATTTTCCCTGATGGCAGAATATAGTCAAGATAGTCGTTCTCGCCAATAAACAGCGCTCCCTTTCTGGTTGTAAAGAGTGTATTGACAATATTCTTTTTTACGAACTTGCAGTTGTTCTTGTCATATACAGTGGCTTGGTTGCCACGGAGTGCGAGGATACCATACCCTTCGCTTCCCAGCCAGATTTCGCCATTAGGCCTTTTGGCAATGGCTGTAATATGAGTATTGCGAATATCGTAAGGAAGGGTGTTGAAACCAGATATCTCTTCATTGATAGCAAGATGCTGGTTCTGTCTGTTATACATGGCAAGTCCTACTGGCATAAGACTCATCATGAAATTCACACCATCTTGGGTATAGATGTTATTGATGCCGATGAGATTGCTGGCATTGCTCATGATACTGTTGATGGTGAATGGCGAAGAGGCTGTGCCGATATGGTACAGACCATTGAAGCGGGACAATGCCCAGACATTGCCCTGCTGATCGCTGCATACATCGTTTACAGCCTGTGTCTTAAACTTGTTGTAGATTCCGATTTCCGGATAATATGCAAGACCTCCCTTCGGATTATTCTCGTTGGCTACAGCCAGACCTTCACGTGAACAAACCCAGATGGTACCGGTTGTAGGGTCTTCTGCTATCTTGTAGATGATAGCGTAGGCGGTGTTGCTGTTTGTTACATCTACATAGCCTGGATTCTGTATGTTTCTTGGGTTAGTAAGACATTTCACTCCATTTCCCCAGGTTCCTATCCACAATTGTCCCTTCTGGTCGAGTTTTAATGAATAGGCAGAAATCTTGTCTTCTGGTTTCCACAGATTGTATTTGTACAGAATGTTACGCTTAGGGTCGAGTCGGTAGAGGTCTCGCTCCCAAGTGCCGATATAGATTTGACCGTCCTTGTCTACTGCAAACGATTTAACGCTGATATATCCCAGAGGATGGCGTTTGCCGTCTTTCTCTATCACGGTTACATTCTTGTCATTATAGGTAATGAAAGATTTTCCGCCCTGACCTGTATAACGTGACAATCCGTCGTTGGAGCCCATCCATAGGGTTCCATCTTGAGTAACGCAGAGGGCATATACTGTTCTCTGGTTGTCGTTGTCCATCGGAATGGTGGTAAAGGTACCTTTGCGCTTGTTCATCTTCACCAGACCGTTGCGGGTTCCTATCCACAGACAGTCGTCCTTGCCCTCGGCTAGAGAGAGTACGGTGTTGTGAGGCAGAATGTTAGGGGTATTTGTGTCGTTCCGGTAACTGGTGAAATGATAGCCATCGTACGCCTTCAGTCCAAAGTCGCTTCCAATCCAGATAACCCCCTTTTCGCCTATCAGCATGCATTTCTGCTCTTCTGATGGAGAGGGATAAACCGTATTGAGCACCCGGATATTTCCAGGTGCTATGTTTTGAGCATGCAGAACAGTACATATCATGCAGAAAAGCATGATAAACAGCATGTGATTCCTTGTCAGTTGGTTTGGTACATTCATTGCTTTTTGTTTTTAATTGCTGCAAAGTTACAAAAAAAATCTTTTATTAGCACAAAAATGCCAAAAGTTTTTTTATTGTCTGTTATTTGTCGTCAAAAAATGGGATGAATCATGTGCAGATATCGTGAAATCGTGTGCAATTATCATTATTTTACTACAGATTAACGCATTTTGTACACTATATAATGTTAATACTGCTTAAGTTTTGGAAACAAATGCTAGTTTTGCAAACGGAAATTAACAAGTATCCTAAAATATTAATTATAAAACATAAAAAGGTATGTCTAATAACTTATTTAGTAAAGTGACAAAGTCTTTCCTCATGCTTGCCATGGCAGCTGGGTTACCTGCAGGATTGGTTTCCTGCTCTGACGACTTTCATTACGAGTCACCGAAGATCAGTGGAGCGGCTTTCGATCCATCTCTTCCGGTAACAGTTTCAGAAATACTTCCAGACTCTGGAGGTTATCTTACACAGTTTGTGATTAAAGGTTCTAACTTCGGTACAGATCCTTCTAAGATTGATGTTATCTTCAATGGCAACCGCAAAGCCACTGTAGTTAGCTCTAATGGTACCACTTTATATGGTATCTGTCCTAAACAGGAGAATGGTAACAACCAGATTACCGTTCGCGTTGATTCTGTTGGCGAGCCAGCCGCTTGTCCTAATACCTTTAAATATACTAAGGTAGAGCGTGTGTCTGTATTGGCAGGTAAGACTGGTTACGGAGGCTATGCTGATGGTAGTCCTATCGATGCCCGTTTCGAGTACATGTATGGTGTAGGTGTCGTTACAGGCAACAATGTCATCGTGATGGAAGGCCGTAACAATCGTGTCCGCATGATTTCAGAGAAAGACAACAAGGTGCTTACCCTTCTGGTGGGTGGTCCTAACTTCGGCCATCCTGCAGTTTCCAAGGACCGTACTCGCCTCTTTGCTATCCAGATTCAGCAGCCACATGCCGTTTACAGTTTCGACCAGGTGAACAACTGGAGTGCCAAGCGTCTCGCTACCAGCCTTCAGTATAAGGATAAGGATGGAAAAATGCAGGTGGTAGACGGAGAAATCTATGCTACTGCCTTGGATGATGAGGGCAAATGGCTTTACTTCCGCGACCATAAGGCTCGCTTCGGTCGTATGGAAATCGCTAATCCTGAAAACGTAGAAATCCTGAACGATAAGTGTGGCGATATTGATAAGAATGTCTCTTATCTGGCTTGGAGCCCTGTAGATAAATGCTTCTATATGTCGCTGCAGAACAAACATGGTATCTATAAGATTTCACATGACGGCAAGACAGTTGAAATGTTTGCGGGTTTCAACGGTGTCGGTTCACAGGATGGTCCTAAGATGAGTGCTTCTTTCAAAAACCCTACTGGTATGGCTTTTGATGTGGATGGCAATATGTATATCACCGACTCTATGGGATATACGGTTCGTAAGATTGGCCATAACGACGGCATGGTAACCACCGTGGCAGGTATTTTCAACAAGAGTGATAATAATAAGGTAGAAGGTCTTCCTCTGGAGGTTACTTTCAATTATCCTTACGACATCTCTATTGATGACGAAGGCAACTTCTATATCGTCGAAGGTTGGGGTCGTGATGTCCGCAAGTTCGCCATCGAATAAAAAAAAAGAGGAATCTTTTAATAATAATCCAAAAGAAACAAAACAATGAAACATATAAAGATATACATGCTGCTGCTTGTCACGATGATCTGTACATCGGCTTTCGCACAAGACAAGTTTATGGTGGCTGGTACCGTAATGGATGAGAATGGTGAACCGCTCATCGGTGTAACGGTTATGAGTAAGGACAAGAGCGTACAGGGTGCGGTAACCGACCTTGACGGTAAGTTCCGTGTGAAGGATATTCCTAACAATGCAGTTTTGGACTTCACTTATCTGGGCTATAAGAAATATACTTATAAGGTAAACTTCAGCAAGGAAGGCCTTAAGATTGTGATGAAGCAGGATGTGGGTGCACTCGACGAAGTCGTTGTCGTAGGTGCCGGTACACAGAAGAAGGTTTCCATGACAGGTGCCATTACTACTGTAAAGCCTGAGGCTTTGGATGTTCCTGCTACTTCTATCACCAACATGCTCGGTGGTAATGTTCCTGGTATCATCGCCGTAACCCGTAGTGGTGAGCCTGGTAACGACTTCTCTGAGTTCTGGATTCGTGGTATCAGTACCTTCGGTGCCAACTCTTCAGCCCTCGTGCTTGTGGATGGTGTAGAGGGTAACCTGAACGACCTCGATGCTTCTGATATCGAGAGCTTCTCTATCCTGAAAGATGCTTCTGCCACTGCCGTTTATGGTGTACGTGGTGCGAATGGTGTGGTTGTCGTAACAACCAAGAGCGGTAAGGCTGGTAAGTTGAAGATCAACTTCAAGACCAACTTCATCATGAGTGAGAATGGACGTGAGCCAGACTATTGCGATGCTTATACCTATGCTACTCTTGCCAACGAGGCTCAGCTGGCTCGTGGTAATGATCCGAAATATACTCCTACAGAGTTGGAACTCTTCCGCACAGGTTTGGACCCAGACCTCTATCCTAATGTAAACTGGCGTGATGTTATCCTGAACAAGCGCGTATGGCAGAACCAGGAATTCCTGAGTATCGCCGGTGGTGGTACTGCTGCACGCTACTATCTCTCTTTGAGTATCCTGAGCAAGGATGGAGTCTTCAAGCAGGACAAGTCGGCTCACGATTATAATACCAACGTAGGTTATACCAAGTACTCTTTCCTCTCTAAGGTAGATGCCAACTTGACAAAGACTACCAATTTGAGTTTGAAGTTGAACCAGGTGATTGTTGATAACGATGGTCCTGGTTTGTCAGACAACAACTCTTTGTGGGCAGCTCAGGCTAACCTGACTCCTGTCACCATGCCTGTGAAATACTCTAACGGTCAGCTCTCTTCTTACGGAAAGAACGGCGACCAGATTTCTCCTTACGTACAGTTGAACGAGATGGGTTACAAGCAGAACCGTCGTCTGAACACCGACCTCTCTGTTATTATCAATCAGAACCTCGACTTCATCACCAAGGGCTTGAACCTCCGTGGTATGTTCTCTTACTCAGGTCAGTCAGAGCACAATACATCTCACTTCAAGATGCCTGATGTATATATTGCAAAGGGCCGTTATGCTGATGGCTCCCTTCATACAGAAAAAACCATCGAGAAGAAGGATGAAACTTATGATCAGAAGGTTATCTTTAACCGTAACTACTATTGGGAGTTGAACAGCAGCTACAACCGTAAGTTTGGCGATCACTCTTTGGGTGCCCTCCTCATGTTCTATCTCCAGAGCAAGTCTTATTCATATAAGGACAAAAAGGATATAAAAACAGTTATTGAAGCCATTCCTTATCGTAACGAGGCGCTTTCCGGTCGTGTAACTTATGGTTACAAGGATACATACTTCACAGAGTTCAACTTGGGTTACACCGGTTCAGAGCAGTTCCAGACAGGTCATCGTTTCGGTTGGTTCCCTGCTATCTCTGGTGGTTGGATTCCTACTCAGTATAAGTGGGTTCAGAACAATATGCCATGGTTGGAGTACTTCAAGCTTCGTGCTTCTTATGGTCTCGTAGGTAACGACCGTATCGGTGGTACCCGTTTCCCTTACATCACAACTATTGTTAAAGGCGGTGATGGCTGGAATGGACTCTATGGTTCTAAGCAAGAAGGTCAGGTTGGTACCGATGGTCTGGTTTGGGAGAAAGCCAAGAAACTTGATGTCGGTGTTGATGTTCACCTCTTCAAGGGTATGATCGAGTTCACCCTCGATTACTTCAAGGATAATCGTACCGGTATCTTCCAGCAGCGTGCTACCGTTCCTAATGAAATCGGTCTGGAGTCTTTGCCTTGGGCTAACATCGGTGAGATGGAATCTCATGGTATGGATGGTAACATTACCTTCAGCAAGAACTGGAACAAGGACTGGAGAACCACCATTCGTGGTAACTTCACCTACTCTCGCAACAAGGTCATCAATTGGGAGCAGTCTGGCATCCGTTATCCATATCAGTCATACTCTGGCGTTCCTTACGGTGTACAGCGTGGTTTGATTGCCCTCGGCCTGTTCAAGGATTGGGACGATGTATACAGTTCACCAAAGCAGACTTATGAGTCAAAGGTTTATCCTGGTGATATCAAGTATAAGGACGTAAATAATGATGGCGTTATCAATGACGATGATAAAGTGCCATTGTCATACTCCGATACTCCTGAAATCCAGTATGGTTTCGCTGCCGAGGTAAGATGGAAGAAGATTACGCTGAGTGCCCTCTTCGAAGGAACCGGTCATAGCACCTTCTTCTATGGTGGTACAGGTTTCTACCCATTCGCATGGGAGGCAACAGGTAACCTGCTTTCTATCGTAGCTGACCAGAAGAACCGTTGGACTCCACGTGAGATTTCCGGTACTGCAGATACCGAGAATCCAAACGCACGTTTCCCACGCTTGACCTATGGTGAGAATAAGAACAACAACCGTGCGTCTACTTTCTGGCTCGCAGATAACAGCTATTTGCGTTTCAAGAACCTGACAGTTCGCTATTCATTCGACCATCCTTGGTTGACCAAGGTATTCGGAATCTCTAACATTGATGCAAGTTTCATCGTCAACAACATCTGTACATGGGATAGCATCAAGCTCTGGGACCCAGGTCAGGTAAAAAGCAATGGTGCTGCATACCCAATCCAACGTACATACACCTTGCAGCTCAACGTGAATTTCTAAGCGAGAAGCAATACGTAACGTGATTCGTAAACAATAAAGTGAATTTAAATATGAATACTAAACATATATTATTAGGTGTGATTGCTTCGGCATCAATGGTTGTAGGATTTACATCCTGCGATGACTATCTGAACACCGATAAGTACTTTTACAACCAGACCAGCCTGGACTCTGTATTCCAGCGCAAGAGTCTGTTGATGCAGTATCTCAATGCAGCATCAAGCTATCTTCCTGCTGATGACCGGCTCTGGACCTATGCCAGTGTGCCATTCAGTTTCTCTTCTGATGAGGCTTTCTGCTCATGGAAGGATGATCGCCATGCCGGTATCTATTATGCCATGGGTGAGATTGATAAATATTCCGGCTATTTTGATAACTGGGCTAACTATTACAAAGGCATCCGTAAGGCTTACATGATTTTGGAGCGTATGGGTGAATGTAAGGACTTGAGCGAGACTGAGCGCCGCGATGTAGCTGGCCAGTGCCATTTTCTCCTGGCTCATTACTATTATTGCTTGGTTCGCCAGTATGGTCCTGTGCCATTGATTCCGAAGACCATTGCTTCTAATGAGAGCGTTGAGAATATGTCTTATCCACGTGCTACCTACGATGAGTGTATCGACTTCATCGCCAAGGAGTATGAAGAGGCTGCTTCCATGCTCGATTCTGAGCGTTCTTCTACAGAAACTTATAAGGTTCCTACTTCAGGTGCAGCCTTGGCTTTGGAATCCAGAGTATTGCTGGAGGCAGCAAGCCCTTGGTTCAATGGAAATAAGTATTATGTAGATTTCAAGCGCAGCTCTGATGGTGTCAACTATTTCAATCAGACCTACGATGCACAGAAATGGGCAAAGGCTGCTGCAGTCTGCAAGCGCATCATTGATACTGGCAAGTATGCACTCTATACAGTGCCTGCTGACAGCAAGACTCCGGAATTCCCAGAGAATGTATCAAAGGCAAACTATCCTGATGGTGTAGGTGGCATTGACCCATTCCGTTCTTATAATGATATGTTCACCGGTGAGGAGAGTGCTTTCAATATCTCTGAAATCATGTGGGCAAAGAACGAGACTGGCGACTTGGTCTGGATTTCTTACCCAGCTGTAGCTGGTGGCGGTAATGGTCTCTGTGTAAGTCAGAACCTGGTAGACGCTTACCGTATGCAGAATGGTAAGGACATCAATGAAGCTGGTAGCGGTTATCCTTCTGCCGATGAGGCTTGGAAGCCTATTGGTGAGGCAAAGACTTTCTCCAACTATCAGTTGAATTCACAGGTTGCCAAGATGTACGACAACCGCGAGATGCGTTTCTATGCATCTATCGTGTTCAACTATTGCTATCGTGAGGGTAGTTCTTATACGGGTACAGCTGCCAATAACAAGAACTTCTACCAGACTTTCTATAAGGACAGTCCGTTCGCAGCCTGGTCTGATTATCCAAACGATAAGTCTTGGTCTGGTTACAACTGTATCAAGTACTGTCACCCATCAGATAAGCCGGGAGCAACAGTCCGTAGCAAGTACTTCCCAATCATTCGTTATGCAGAGGTATTGCTCAACTATGTAGAGGCAATGAACGAGATGGAAGGTTCTTATACCGACGAGGTTAACAATGTAACCGTAAGCCGCAACACAGCCGAGATGGTGAAGTATTTCAATATGATCCGTTATCGTGCAGGTTTGCCTGGAATTACAGAGGCAGATGCAGCAAACAAGGATAATATGCGTGAGTTGATCAAGCGTGAGCGTCAGGTAGAGTTTGCTTTGGAAGGTCGCCGTTTCTACGACTTGCGCCGTTGGGGTGATTTGCAGAGCACCATGTCTAATCCGTTTATCGTGATGAATGTGGATGCACGTAGCAACGAGCAGCAGAAGTTCTATACTCGCACAATTAGTAGCTATCAGTATTCTCTCTATACCATCACTAACAAGATGTGCCTGTATCCAATCAGACAGACGCTGATTGACAAGAATGCCAAGCTCGATCAGAATCCGGGATGGGAGAAGTAATCAGGAATCATAGAAAATAACGATTAGATTATTACGATAATGAAAATGAATAAATATTTTTCAGCAATGATATTGGGTACAGCCTTGATGGGTATGGTTTCTTGTGAGCCTGTATCAGACCCATTAGAGAAAGAGCAGTATCAGAAAGAAGTATATCTCGTGGGTGCAGCCCAGGATATACAGGACAAGGAAGTGTCTTATGCTGGTGATGGTAGCCTCTATGTATCGGCTGCCATCGGTGGCACTCAGTTCCCTGATCAGGATGTGCAGGTAACCATCGGCTTGGCAGACAATGCCAAGATGGACATGTACAACTATAAGAACTTCAGTGAAGAAGATGTGAAATATCAGGCTTTGCCAGAAGCATGGTACAATTTCCCTTCCTTCACAGGTGTCATCAAGGCAGGTGAGGTATATTGCCGCATCCCTTTCACCATCAAAACAGAGAAGATTCATCCAGATTCTCTCTATGTCATTCCTCTGAAGGTGGTAACCACCAGTGCTTACAGCATTGTAGAGAAAGACACCACTCTGCTGGTACATCCTAAGATGGTGAACGATTATTCCGGTGCTTATACTTTCGAAGGTACAACCTGGGAGATGAAGAATGGCGAGAAGATCATGTCAAGTGCTTCTGCCACAACTACTCTCCGTAATGCCGTAGCCCTCAATGCCTCTACCATCCGCCTTTTCCAGAAGGTTGCGTTGGAGAAGGTAAAGAATGTGGCAGACAACTGTTACAACATCCGTGTGAATGCCGACAACACTCTGACCGTGACTTCATACGACAAGATGCCTATCACGAATGGTGGTGGTACTTATGATAAGGACAAGGGTACTTTCACCTTCTGGTATACAACAACCGAGGGTGGTAAGGAATACAGAACAGAAGCAACACTTACCAAGTCAAAGTAGGATAGGCTTAAGTTCAAAATAATTGTATTTATTAGTTAGGACTAAGGGGTGAAGGATTGTTTCAGGATAACAACATTTTTTAACCAGATTAAAACCAACAATATGATGAAGAAACTACTATATATAATTTTCATGTCCTTCACCCTTATAGGGTGTACTTCCAACGAAAAGGATGTGCTCGATAATGCACAGCTTTACACGGCTGATGATTTAGTTGAAATTGCTTCTGAATATGGTATCAAATTTCAGCCTCAAAAAGAGGCTGTTGGTATTCGTTTGTCACAAGCGGAAATGGATAGTTTCATAGTTAAGTTAAATGGATTAAAGGGATTAAGAGGAAAACGTATTTTCGACAGATGTGTTAAAACTGAGAATGAAGAACAATCTATAAAATATAACGTTCTGTTCTCAACAAGATCCAAAAATGATTCCTTGTATAGCGAATCTTATAGCTTTAAGACAAATTATTATAATTACTATTATGCTTGTGATTGTACTGTAGCATGGTCTGTTCTATTCGATGAAAATGGAGAATATTCCAAAAGTTATGCAAGTGCTTTTGTCTCTATATTGAATCAACTTGATGGAATGTCTGCTTCAGATGAGATTGATAGTGAATCTAAGGATGGCATATCCTTTACTCCTTGGTTGGATGCCTTTGAATTTCAAGGAAGTTTATTGGTGCCTTATAAGCGTGCTAATTTACCTATTGGCTATTTTACTTTGGGATATTATGGATGTGTTATGATATCTGATTTGGATAGAAGTTATATTGAATGGAGGTAAATATTATGAGAAAAATATTTTTGATGGTATTGCTATCTGTTTTTAATTTACATTTTTACGCTCAGAATCTTTGCGTAGAAAATAGCTATGTTTCAGATACTATACCAAATTATGTAAATACTTCTTTGTCGAAAGACGAAATTGAGGTTGTACAAGAAATAGTCAGGAATTTTAAATGGGTAGATTATAGCACTATCGCTTCTTTATGTATCCATCCAGAATGGAAAAATGGATATTTCAAAGAGTTAAAGCAATGTGTCAATATCATAGAAACCATACGAAAGAAATATCAAATTTCGGAATTTATATTTCCTTTTCCTCCTGTTATTGGAAATATGAAACTTATATCGGTTTCTCCTATTCAGAATACTGATAATTATGTTGTAAAATATCTTGTTTGGGATGACATGGAGGACCACTCTATAAAACTTTACCTGGACTTGTTGGTTTCGAAAAATAAAAAGAATATCACTTTAAAGCATGGCGACATAAAAGTGGAGAGTAATATAGGTAGGGCTTCTTTTGTGTCAAGATATTCAGAACCTATGTTGTTGTTGTATGATGACAAAACAAAGGCTATTTGGGGAATGTTAAATGGCGATATTCATGTCACCAAAGAACGAGGCTCAATGGGTATCTCAACACGTTCTATTTTGACTATAAAAACTGATTGGTAAAAAAGTAAGTACCTAGTCTAAGATTAAGTCGTGTTTTCATTTCTGTTATTTTGCTAGTTGTAACAGTTTGGATTTTGGTGCAATATAGCAATATGTAGTAAAAACAATTTAATTTTTGAGTATGAAGTATATATTTTTAGTTCTGTTTTTGTATGTAGGTATTCAAGCAAATGCTCAGTCTGATACGGACAATCCATTTTATGGATTACGCTCGGGAGTAAAAATAACGAATGTTGAGCAGATTTTTAAGGATCTTTCAGATGCTGTAGATAAGCATGCTGATGGTAAGGCAAAAATACTATGGTATAAGTACTTAGGTACTGTTAAGGATTCTTTGGAAGTGCAGAAAATGGTGCGTCAGAATATTCTGAATGCTCCTCAGTACTCTCGTGGAGTAAAAAGAGCTGAATTGCATATTGATAGTTTGATTATAGATCATTCACGATATGTTTTCACTCCCCAAGCATTTCCTATGAAGAAGTTTCTCCGTACGTTTGAGGGAAAAAGTATTTTTAAAGCTGCATGTCAAGAAATTAAAGTTGGCTACAACATTTACAAATTGATGTATATGTTGGATGGCAAGAAATATAGTGAATTTGTCTTTGTTAATCCTAAAAATATGCAGGTCGCAACTTCAAGCAGTTTCTGGGCATTCCATTTGAGAACTTCCCAGCAGGCAACCTTGCCAATAGGAGCTTGGGTTCATACTGATACTTCAAGAAATAAAGATAAAGATGAACAAAAAGTACAGCTGGATTCTAATGCGATTCTTCGCAATATTGAAGAAGCAGAGCAACAGGATAATTTCCTTAAAGTGACTTTAGGGGATGTCACTATTAGCCATGCTTATCCTATGGAAGCTAAAATATCGGATGACGGCAAATGTTTTGTAAAATACAAAATCTACGACAATCATTATCATCCTGTAAAACTGTTTTTAAACGTTGCATATAGTAATGTGAACAATACAGTCAAACTGTTGGATTATAAGATTGATGGACTCTGTAATGATGGTGTTGCCACTTTTAACAAGAAAGATAAGCATATCGTTTCATTGACTTATGATGACAGAAGTAAGTGCTTTATCGGTAATTTATCAGGCATGGTCAATTATCTCTCTTCTAATAGCTGTATTATTCCTAATTCGGCAGATCGTATTTTGATACTGCATCTTTCACAAAAGTAACCTGTTGTTATGAAGAATGAGAAGATTTCGAAGATAATCATTCAAGAAGTGAATAAATAGTATTAATAATAAAAAATAAGCTATGGGTAAATTTAAAATGTTGATGGGGATTCTTTCCCTCATGATGTCTATTGGTCTTTTCTCTTCTTGCTCTTCGGCAGAAGATTCATCATTGGACATGAGACAGACGGATATGTCTAAACCTGCTATGACGGCTAAAGAGCAATTTGTCTCTGATTTAAAAGTTGCATTCGGCAATGTGAAGAAAGGTGAGAAACCTCATCTTAACATGGAGCAGATTGATTACTTGGGAGAATCGGCTAGAAGAATGTTAAAGTCCGAAGGCATGTATACCAAGGACGTAAAGAAGTTAGATAAGAAAAATAAGGCTGGCGTTATCTTGATTGGTACGCTGTATGTAGGCTTAACTGCCCATCCTATACAGAAGGACACAGTGAATGCCCATCGTATAGATAGTGTAGATGTTGTCAAGAATGATTCTATCTAACTAATTATTAACTAATTTGGAAAATGAGTGGTATATTTTATGTTTGGTTGGTTCTTTTGTTGCTTTCTTATCCTTTTGCTTATAAATATTATGGCACTCTAAGAAAACAATCAAAGAAGCCAATGGTAAAAAACAAGGAGAATGCGACATTTTGCAAGCAATTAAAAAATGTATTTAAAAATAAAAATGTTTATGGAGCTGGCTTTTTTATTGCATCTTCTATGGGTCTTATAGACTCCTTGCAGGTATCAGAATGGGTAAACTGCTTGGTTTTGTTTTTGTGGTTTAGCTTTAATGGTTGTTTATGGAAATGGCTAGCTGATAAATATTAGTATAAGCGTATCGTTTCTGTTATGTGATGAGATATGTACAAGTATTTGTTAATTATTAATGACTTAAGTTATGGGTAAATTGAAAATGTTAATGGGGATGTTTTTCCTCTTCGTTTTGTCTACTATAGATGCATGAATTATTGATTACTATGGGATGGGGATTTGCTATAATGATATTTATGATACTTTCTGGTATCTATTATTGGTATCCTTCTTATTCAAAGGATTCAAAGAAGAATTTAACAGCCACAGAGGAAAAAATAGGCGAATTGAGTCGTCAAATATCTTTTTGGGGATTGGCCTTGTTTCTTAAGTGGCATTTTCAGTTAGGGCTGGTTACGTGTGCTTTTCTTACAGTGTATATGATGTTCCTATCCAGTTATATCTGTTATTTTATAGCCAAAAATAGACATAATGAACTCTCTGTAGTTGCAAAATATGATTATAATGGCTATGTTCGGTATATATTAGTTGCAGGAGTGTTTTGGTTGGTTTCCATTTTACTCTACGCTGCGATTATTAGCAAGACAGATTGGAGACAACTGAGCTGGTTAGATTACATGAATTTCTCGCTGTTGCCATGGCTTACAATTGTGCATGAACTATATCCGTCTAAGTATTTAATGCGTAGTAGAAAAGTTTCGTGGCTATTGTTGCTAGCTTCTTTGGTTGATGTAGCTCTTTGGTGTACTTTAAACTTTAAATAATAGAACTTTCGCATGTGGCTTAAGAACGGGCTAGGAACTTCTGTCCTTTACCTTTCCCTTCGGTCGGTTCAGAAAGTACGGAAAGTTTTTTGTGTATTGGAATGTATGAATATAAATATAATGTATGAATATAAATATATAGATGTATGTTTTTATTAATAATTAGTATTGTCTCCTATTTTATAATGGTATTTTATAATTATAAGAATTTTAAGAATGGAAGTTATGATAAAGCCGCGAATATATCTTCTTCCATGTTTTCTCCTTTCTTGGTGTACTTCTTGAAATTCTCATTGCATTGGGGATGGTTATATAGTTGTATAGTTTCTCTCGTGATAACTGCCATAACTTTGATGATTCTCAAGAAATTGTCTTCAATAAACTAAAATAAATTAAGGTTATGAGGTGTACTGAAATAATTATAAGAACGCCAAGCGTGCAATGTGTTTATTATCCTGCTTCTGCTAAGTTCGATGGAACAGCAGAAGGAGAAGCTGCTGTTGATGGTACTTTCGTGAATGTCACAATCAATGGTTCTTGCGAAGTTTATGGTAATAGTTATAAAATTAGCAATAGTGTTACAGTTTATTTAAATAATGAAAGGAAAAATTATGAATAAGATTATGTTTTTGATAAGTTTCCTGTTTTGCTTCAATTTGCATTTTTATGCAATAGAGCCAGGGGATTCTACTGTATATCCCAAAGAGCATGTTCCAAATGAATGTCTTAGCATTCTTCCATTGTTAGCAGATGTTCCTAATGGTGATCCTAAAGTTCAATCGGATAACACAATACCCCAATGGGTTGTTGAACGTATCAGCATAGAACAAAAGAAACTTATAGAGAAATTTTTTAAGGGTAAGAAGCATACTGATTATATGGCATTGCTTGCTGTATTGGCTGATTCAGCTTTGACAAATCAATATTTTGAACGTTTCAAGCCTGAAGCAACTGATTCGGCTATCCAGGAGCAAGAGCGGTCTTTTGAAACTTTAACGAAGAATTTGCCTCCGCATGTTAGGTATGTTGCTTTACCACGCTGCATGCTAGATTATCCTATAGCTAGTACTGTTGAAGACTGTCAACTTTGCAGTTACCGAATTTATAGCCCTGTAAATGGTGATGATATTCATCTTGTTTTGGATATCTTGTATAAGAAAGGTATAGATGATTCGTATAAAATAGTGGGGCAATATGTGCGTCTTACAGGAAAATTGAGCGATCATGCTATATGGGCTAGTAATACAGGAACAAGGCTTGTCAATCCAAATCCATGTGGTGAAGAGGGCTATGGTATGTTCAAAGGGTGCATAGCGGGCTACTTGAGTTATTTTAAAGACGAAAAGCCAAAGCAAGTTGCTGTTAATTTTTGGTTTACGATTTCACCTAAATAGTATGCTATCAGGTAATTGCAAAAAATAGTTTGTTGATGAAATATGCAAAAGTGATTTCTTCTGATATGGCAAATATGAAAGATGAGGCAATTCGTGTAATTGAAAATATAAATAACTGAACTTGCGAAACTTGAATAAATTCAGATGGTTTTTACATGTATCATTTGAGGGTGGTGCGACTAAACTTGGAAGGTCTGCTGACTGTAGTGAGCAGACCTGCTGGAGGGTGTGTCATAAGTCTGGAATAATAGTTGGCGCATTCAAGTAGTTCAGTCAAGCAACTCAAGTAGTTCAGTAAGACAATTCAAGTAGTTCAGTAAGCGAGTTCAGACGTCTCAGTTAGCTGATGCAGACGTCTCGATAAGCTTACAGATACGTCTCCGTTAGCTTACGCAGTAATATCTGTAACCCGATGCAGCCATATTCGTAACCCAATGTTGTAATATTCGTAACCCGATGCTGTAATATCCGTAACCCGATGCAGCCATATCAGTTACTCGATACAGCCATATAAGTAACCCAGCGCAGCCTTCATACGAACAAATTTTATGTAATCATCTATCATCCATCACGATTTGTATGTATCACATGTTTTAACACGTTAATATACAGACACTTGAATAGCGTGATAGATACTTCAAAAACGGAAAAATCCATCACGCTATCCATCACGATTTGTAAGCGGCTCCGCGTTTATACGTAAGCGGCTCCGCGTTTATACCTTGCATAATTCAAAAAAAGCAGTAACAGCTGATTAAACAAATGCTGCTACTGCTTTTTCCATCGGTCAGGAAGTAAGTCTCTATA
>OLIS01000960.1_pt1 | contig 21776 bp, 10 predicted proteins | sample 1601351 | NCBI WGS metagenome assembly OLIS01 (sample SAMEA2452122, study PRJEB22498) | human gut metagenome | biome: human feces; feature: human gut; material: feces | place: Australia | collected 2012
AACACCCTGAGCTACGCACTGGTCGATGATAGCATTTGACACTTCGGCCAGACGATAAACGTTAGCTTCGCGTGCACGGTAGTCACCACCTTTGATTGTATCGTAGAAAAGACGGTAAACAGAGTCACCATCATTTTGATAATTCTTAGCAGCATTGATACCTCCCTGTGCAGCAATAGAGTGTGCACGACGGGGAGAGTCCTGGATACAGAAGTTTAATACCTTGAAACCCAGAGCACCCAGTGAAGCAGCAGCCGAAGCACCTGCCAAACCGGTACCTACCACAATAATGTCAAGACGACGTTTGTTGGCAGGGTTTACCAATTTTTGATGAGCTTTATAATTGGTCCATTTCTCGGCTAAAGCGCCTTCAGGAATTTTAGAATCTATAGTAGCCATATTCATTTACAATTTTATCATTTACAATTTACGATTAGCAAGCACCACAAGCGAGTGATTTCACGAAGTAGATAACGACTACTGCTGCAAAACCAAGAACTACCAAAGTAGAGTAGATGTTACCAATAGTCTTCCAACGCTCGAACCAGATTTTATTGCTCCAGCCCAAAGTCTGCAAAGCACTCCAGAATCCGTGAGTCAGGTGGAACCACAAAGCTGCTAACCAAATGAGGTAAAGCACTGTAAATACAGGGCATCCGAATGTTTCACGAATGTAAGCGGCACCGTCTGTAGGACCGAATGCGCCCAAATCATGAACACCGATAATTTCGGCAAACTGCATTTTGTACCAGAAATTGGCAAAATGAAGAGCCAATCCGGCAATGACAACAATACCCAGGACAAGCATGTTCTGAGATGCCCATTCCACAGTTTTAGGTTTAACGTTCACTGCATAACGTTCGCTACCGCGAGCTGCACGGTTCTGCATGGTCAACCAGAAAGCGTAGATGATGTGAATTACAAACAGAGCAGCCAGCCCGGCAGTTGCAACCAACGCGTACCAGTTAGCTCCCAAGAATTCACAAATCATGTTGTAAGCATCTTCCGAGAAGAGCGCAACAAGGTTCATCGCCATGTGAAACGTCAGAAACAGGACAAGGGCGATACCTGTGACACTCATCACCACTTTCCTTCCAATAGATGAATTACTTAACCACATAAATGATTGAATTTAAATTATTTAATTGTTAGAACTAAAATTTCGACGTTTTACACCTCTTACAGACTGCAAAAATAGGGGAAATAGATTGATTGACCAAAGAATTAAAGAAATAATTCCTTAATCGGTGATCTTTCCGATTTTTTCGCCATTGGCCGCTTTCTTGCGCAAGGCGCGCGGGGTGTCTCCGAAGGAGTCTTTGCAGAAGTGTGCAAGGTGGGACAGCGAGTCGAAACCATACCGGTTGCAAATCTCTGTAATCCGCATATTAGAGTGCTGTAGGTCTTCGAGGATGCCTTCCCGTTTTTTCTCCAGCATCCATTCGTAGACGGGCACGCCGTATAAGTTTCGGAAGAGACGGCGGAAGGTGGTGGTGTTATAGCCTCCCAGATGTGCGAATTCTTCGACGTTCTTCGCTTTGCTGTAATTCTGCATGACAAAGTATTGGAAACTTTCCGTATAGGTGCTGATCGGGTAGAAGAAAGCCCTCAACTGGGGCAGGGGATAGTAATTGGTGATCATATACACCATCTCCTGACATTTCAGGTCGATATATTTGCCGCAGGCGGGTGTCGATTCGTCAAGGTATGCGGCTACGTCGTTGATGAGATAGAACAGGCGCGGGTTCATCACCATTGGGGTGTAGGTCAGCGGGCCTTCTGCCTGGTCGATGATTTCACGGTAGCGGTTTTCGCATAGCAACGGCAGTTCGTTGAACCAGAAAAGGATGTATGATACGTCCGTCAGTGCCAGTATCTCGTATTTTGAGCCGATGGCTTGCAGGATAAACTGTTTCTCGTGTAGTGTCGTTCCGGGATGTTCGTCACTGTTGATCAGCAATTCGCCCTCGATCATAAAGAGCATGCAGTTTTGCGTGCACTTATCCTTCGGAATATGCTGCCCTCTGAGCAGATTTCTGTGAATAAGAGTACTTTCCATCGCTTTGGGGCATCCTGAGCAATCTGTATGTTGAGCACAAAGTGAGTCTTTTGACATGGGTTTTATCCGTGAATCGTTGTCTACAGGGACAAAGATAGTCGTTTTTTGTGAAAATAAAATTCTTTCTTCCATTATGTTTTAGCAGAAACGGGGATATGATTGTCTTTATTGGTTTTGTTTGCACAACTTTGAAGTTTCACGGACTCCTGAATGGCGTTCTTTAATACATTAATACATTTTTATCTGCCATCTGCAGCATTTTCTTCATCCCTTTACATGATATATTCAGAACAAGTAGTTTCATCATTAGTTCCACCTGTTGAAACCAAGTGTTTCAAGGCATGAAACAAACTGTTTCAAGTAATGAAACTTCTTGGAACAACTGTCGATTTCGTTCATATGACAGCTCGATTCAACTCACTTGACCGCATAAGTTGCTCTGATTGACCTGTCCGTTCGAAAGGTATTATTTCATTTTTCAGTCAATAATGGATGACTTCTCAGCTGTTAATACCTGATTTCTCAATTATTAATAGCTGACATGACAATCGTTAATAGCTGACGCGTCAGATGTTAATACCCAGTAAATCAAAGTATAATGTAGGATAAACGACCTATATGCCGTGGTGGCAGAGTGAGAGCAAACCTTTGCTCTCACTCTGCCACCATACTTGCTGTAATGCTTGAAATGCCGATGAATAAAGGGATACACGCGAATAATGAGAGCGTTAGGGCAAAACTGCTATCTTTTTCACTTGTAGCAGCTGCCTAAGTTCAAGTTATAAATGCGACAGTTCAGTTTCCGTACCAGTCACTTACTTATTATAGTATTTTTCAAGCAGTTTCTGCATTTCCGGATATTTCTCGTCCGTATCTCCGGTTTCTTTGCGAAGTCTCAATAAGTCTTTCTTCATCTGTTTGATGACAGGTGCATATTTCGGATCGTTGTATGCATTATGATTCTCGTGCGGATCATTCTGTAAGTCATAGAAGTCCCATGACGGAGTAAAGTCAAAGTTCTCCGTATCAGTCATGTCTAGATTTCGGGCATAATAGAAGATCAGCTTGTAACGGTCTGACCGGATGGCGAAGTGCGCGGGACGAATAGCATGATTGGTCCAGTAGCGATAGTAGATTTCTTTTCGCCAGTCGGTCGGCGTGTTGCCTTCCAGGTTGCTGACGAAGCTGTCTCCTTGCACATTCTCCATCTTTACTCCGGCAAATTCTGCCAGCGTCGGTGCGAAATCGACATTCAGTATCAGATCGTCCAGACGTTTTCCTGCGGGTACCTTCTTCGGATAACGGATAACGAAAGGCATACGAGCCGATTCTTCATAAAACATCCGTTTGTCGAAGAAGCCGTGTTCGCCTAGGAAATAGCCTTGGTCGGAGACGTAGATGACGATGGTATTGTCGGCGATATTCATTTCGTCCAGGGCGTTTAGGAGTTTGCCGATGTTGTCGTCGACGGTAGCGCCGCAACGGAGGTAGTCACGGATAAACTTTTGGTAGGAAGCACGTCTGGCGGCTGTCCGTTGCATCCCTTCGGTGCTGAACGGCAGTCCGGGGTAGCGGCACCACCACTTGTCGGGATCCTGTGATGCGATGCGCCAGCGGCGTTCCAGCTCTTCCAGTGTCTGTCCTTTGAAAGAACGGCCGTTGGTTTCCGGTCCCCAGTCCAGCAGGTTTTCGGGTTCGGGGAAGGTGACGCCGTCGTAGAGATGCTCCATGCGTATCGGGTAGTCGTAGGGTTCGTGCGTTGCTTTGAAATGGCAGCACATCAGGAAGGGTTGGTTGCCGTCCTGCTCTTTCATCCATCGGATGGCTTTCTCGGTGACGAGGTCGGTGGAGAAGCCGAGCACCCGTTCGCCGAACTGGTGGTTGCCGGGCCACGGGTCGGTGCTCTCTATGAAGGTCGGGTCACGGTATTCGCCTTGATCGTAGAAGATGGAGTAGTAGTCGAATCCTTGCGGTTGCGACTGGATATGCCATTTGCCGACGAGTCCGGTGTGGTATCCGTTGGCTTGTAGCAGGGTGGCAAGGGTGGGGATGGAGGTGTCCAGTGAGTCCGCAAGGGTGTACAGTCTGTTCCGGTGACTGTATAGACCGGTGAGGATACTGGCACGGCTGGGTGCTGAGATAGAGTTGGTGCAGAAACAGTTGTCGAGCACTACCCCTTCTTTTGCCAGCCGGCGGATGTTGGCGTTGTGGGCATATTCTGCCAGTACTCCGCCATAGATGCCCCAGGCTTGGGAGGTGTGGTCGTCACTCAGGATAAAAAGGATGTTGGGGCGTTGTCCGGCAGGTTGAGCGCCTTGCAGGTGCGTCATGGTTCCGGCTGCCAGCAGACCGGTAAGTACGAGTTTATTCATATACGTATAGATGTTGCATTTCTTCAAAAGTCAGTCTAAGTTAGACGGTTGCTTTCATGTAGATAAATGATCATATGAACTGATTTTATGCCTAAAGATAGTGATTGTTATTCACTTTGTATTATAATCCGGAAAACTTTTGCGATTTAATGTAATTGATTCCGGTAAAACACTTAATTCCCTTTTTAAAAGGATGTTTTTGTTTTACATCTCTCAATAAGAAACTTTATGTTGATTTTTGGAAGTATTATAGTGATTTTTGAACATTTGTTTTCTTTGCCTGTACCTACTTTTGCGATCAAAACCCATTAATTATCAATTATTATGCTACTACCAAGAAAAATTGTATTTTTCCTTCTCTTGTTTGTCGGATTATCGTTGTATGCGCAACAAAACTGCTTCATTAGTTCGTATGTACGGGGTAATTTCTACAATCGCGGACGTATTTCTGCCGAGAGTTTAAGGGCGAGTGATGATCTGATTTTTCTGAACGTCCGTCCCAATAAAGACGGGTCGCTTTCGTTTGAGAATCCCCGTATCTTTGAGAATGGGAAAGGAGTGACTAGTTGGGAGGAATTGATAAAGTCTGTCCGTGCGGATGTGAAAGGAACAAAGACAAAACTTCGTCTGGGCGCTGCCAGTGGCGAGTGGAAAGCGATGGTTGCAGATGAGGCGGCCCGTGTTGCATTTGCCAAAAACATAAAGAAGATACTGGAAAAGAATAAGCTCGATGGCATCGATCTGGATTTTGAATGGGCGGAGACTGAAAAAGAGTATGAAGATTACAGTCTGGCTATTCTGAAGATGAGAGAGGTATTGGGAGATAAATATGTGTTCAGCGTATCCCTGCATCCTGTGTGTTATAAGATTAGTAAAGAGGCGATTGCTGCGGTCGATTTCATTTCTTATCAGTGTTACGGTCCTTCGCCGGTTCGCTTCCCGATGGAGAAATACTGTTCGGATATACAGATGGCGTTGGCTTATGGCATTCCAAAGGAAAAGCTGGTGGCAGGCGTTCCTTTCTATGGCGTGACAAAAGATGGCTCAAAGAAGACTGAGGCTTACTTCAGTTTTGTGCAGGACGGGCTGATTACGGGGCCGGCACAAAACGAAGTAACCTATAAGGGAGACGTGTATGTCTTTGACGGGCAAAATAATATCCGTGCCAAGACACGTTATGCGATGGACCAGCAGCTCAAAGGAATGATGAGCTGGGACTTGGCTACGGATATGCCGCTGAATGACAGCAGATCGTTGTTTAAGACGATGGTGGAGGAGTTGGGGAGGTGAACTGCTTCAGATAATCTGAAGGAGAGACACCAAACTCATCCTTAAAACATTGACGGAAGTAGCCTGTACTGTTCATTCCTATTTTATAGGCTATTTCCGAGATATTATATTTTCCTTCGAGGAGTAACCGTTCCGCATTCTGCATTTTTACTTTCCGGATGTACTCGTTCGTAGAAAGTCCGGTCAGTGCTTTCATTTTCCGGTAGAGCGTAGAACCGCTCATACACATCTTGTCGGACAGATAAGTGATGTCGATCTTCTCCGAAGAAAGGTTGTCCTCAACCAATTGCGTGATTTTCTCAATGAATTCGTTATCCAGTTTGCTGAGCGCCTCGGTGATTATGGAACGCTTTTCATCCAAATGAGAATTGGGGTTATGACTCGTTCCGGTCTGCTGGAATTGAGCAATCAGTTTCTTTCTCGAATCAAGCAGATTGTTGATGCGGCTTCGCAGCAGTGAAGCACTGAAAGGCTTGGTCAGATAAGAATCCGCTCCCACTTCGTATCCTTCTTCTTTATCCTGCAATGAATCTTTGGCCGTTAGCAGGATGACAGGGATGTGGCTGGTACGCACATCCTCTTTTAGTTGACGGCATAGCGTGATGCCATCCATTACCGGCATCATGATATCGCTTACTATAATATCGGGAATACGGTTGAGAGCCTGCTGTTTCCCTTCCTCACCGTTGCTGCCTGTGATTACTTCGAAAGAGTCGGAGAAAGATTCGGCGATGTATTTCTGTATATCTTCATTGTCTTCTACAATCAGCAGGATAGGTTTGCTCGTTTCCGGTTCCGTATTTTGAGAATCTTCCGGAACAGCTTCTGATATCATTTCCTCCTCTGTTTGCTTCGTAGAGTCTCCATGCAAAGCGTTGGGGTAGATATTGTCTGTTAATAAGCTGATATAGAAAGTACTTCCTTCGTTCTGTATGCTTTCCACCCGGATTTCGCCTTCGTGCAGTTCTACAAGATTTCGGACTAAAGCCAGTCCGATACCTGTGCCGGATGCCTGATGCTTGCCGCTTTCCTGATAGTAACGGTCGAAAACATGAGGCAAGGCTTCCGCAGAGATTCCGTATCCCGTATCACTGACTTTAATCTCCGTATAAGTGACTCCGTTTCGTGTGGTGGGATACAAGCTCAAGGTTATTTTTCCCTGTTCCGTATATTTGATGGCATTAGAAATCAGATTATCGAGGATAATGGTGATGATTTCTTTGTCAAAGAACAGAGGCATCTCTTCTTTTTCTATTTGAATCTGAAAGTCGATCGCTTTCTTTTGGTTGAGTTCTTTGTATTTGAGTCCGATTTCGTGAATCAGGGGCGCAATGTTGCCTTTGCAAACACATAGCTTTTTGTTCTGCGTTTCCGTTTTCCGGAACTCAAGAATCTGATTGATCAGGTTGAGCAGCCGGAGGGCACTCTGGTGGATGACAGAAAGTTTCTGCGCCTGTCTGGTCGGCAGTGATGTGTCTTTCTGCATATCTTCCAGCGGACCGAGAATCAGAGTGAGTGGTGTGCGCAGCTCATGAGTGATGTTGGTATAGAATCGTAAACGCTCCTGATTCAATTCTTGTTCTTGTTCGTGGTTTTTCTTTTCCAGGGTATAGAGACTTTCGAGGTCTATTTTCTTCTTATAGGCATGGATAATAGTATAAATAATGCTGATAGTGATCAGAATATAAATAAGTTTTGCCCACCAGGTCAGCCAGAGAGGAGGGTTGATATGTATCCTGAGAGATGTCGTGTCCTCCGACCAGTCCTGATTGTGCAGGCGGGCTTTTACCAGAAACTCATACTTGCCGGGAGGAATATTGCGGAAGGTGACGCTGTTTTGCTCGTTGATCGTATACCATGAGTTTTCAAGTCCTTTCAGCATATAGGCATATTCCACTTGGTTGGCCAGTGAATAGTCCTGTACGTTGAAAGTAAGATTAAAACTATTTTGTTCATGAGTCAATTCTATCTCTCCTTCGGAGATGGGAATAGCGGTTTCGTTCTTCTCCCGACTTGTGAGTCGTCCGGGAATTCTCACTTTAGTGATAACCACAGGAGGAATCTGCGGACTGTTTATGGCAATATCGGGGTTGAAGAAACACAATCCGTTGATAGAGCCGAAATAGATGAGCCCGTTATGATCTTTGGTAACGCATCCGCTGATGAAACTTCCTTGTGGGATGTTGTTGGAGTGATCGTAGGTATAGAAACATTTTTTAGAGGTGATATAGCAACTGATGCCGGTATTGGTACTTGCCCAGATGTTGCCGTTCTTATCTTCACTGATAGCTCTTATGTGTGTATTGGGCAGTCCTTCTTTTCTTTGAAAAACCTGATAGTCAAAATTACGGGCCGAAGGAAAACATACCAGCCCCTCACCGGTGGCAAGCCACATCTGACCTTTGCTGCTCCGGTATATCTGATTAATCGTATTGGAACAAAAACCTTCGTATTGGTTGAACTTCCTGACCAGTTGCATATCCGGCGTATATATCCCGACTCCTCCTCCGAAAGTTCCTATCCAGAAACGTCCTTCACTGTCTTGGGCAATGCTGCGTACAAAGTTTTCCAGCAACTGGCTGTTGGAGGTGTCATAATGATGAATCACCTTCTTGCTGGCAAGGTCTACAACGAACACCCCTGCGTGAGTTCCTATCCATATCTTTTTATTCTTGTCTTCATAGAAGACGCGTACGTCGAGAAGCTGATTCTTTTCCAGTTCGATGATCTGAAACTTCTTCAGTCTTGTATTGTAATAGCTGATGTTGCCCAGATAGGTGCCGAACCATAGGTTGCCTTCCGAGTCTTTCAGCGAACAAAGCACTGAGTTGGACAGGAGTTCTCTGTTTTCTTTATTGTAAATGGCCACCCGTTTTCCGTTTTCGAATACGTTAATACCTCCTCCGTCAGTTCCTATCCACAATTTTCCTTGTCCGTCATCGCAGACGCTGCTAACGACTTTGTTGCTCAGCGAACTTTCATTCATTTGGGTGGGTGAATAGCTCCATGTATGGAATGCGGGAGGAGCATTGCTGATAAAATTGATTCCTCCTCCCCAAGTCCCTATCCAGATATTATTAAAAGAGTCTTGAAAGATATACCGTGCGCTGGCGTTGGACAAACTGTAGTTATTGTCCCCTTCGCGGATAAACTCAAAGCGTATTTGTTCGGGCAGCAGAAACTGATTTTGCTGTAAGTCCAGTATCATGATTCCGTTCAGTTCTGTTGCAATCCAGAGTTTGTTGTCTTTGAGTTGTTTGATGGAGAAGATATAGCTTGACAATGCTCCGTGAATATTCCCCGGGTTGTTATGAAAGTTGGTAAATGTTTCTGTATTGGCATTGAACAGGGCTAGTCCTTTGCTGGTTCCGATCCATATATTTCCGTTGGTATCTTTATAGATACAACGCACATCGTTCCCCGGAAGGCTGTTCGGGTTTTGAGGATCATGGACGAAGTGCTTCACGGATTTGTCATTCAGGGAGAGGATGCTCAACCCGCCTTCTACGTGTCCGATGTATAGTTTGCCATCCTCAGCCTCCGTGGCTGTCCAGGTCTGCTCAGAGGGAAGGGCGGGTACTGTGCTTTTGTTATAATGAGTGAATTTCCCGGTAGCGATGTCCAGATACTCTATACCTCTGTAATAAGTACATACCCATAACCCTTTGCCGGCTTGTACGGATGAGGTAATGTGAGTGACATCGTTCGTTATCAGACTTTGCGGGTCTTCCGGATTATATTGGTAGACGCTGAAACTTTGTGTCTCGTAATTATAAGCGTTGAGTCCTGCCCGCTGGGTGGCTATCCAGATAACAGGCTGCACGGGATCGGCGTACACTTCATTGAGTTCGTTGCCGGTAATGCTTTGAACAGAAGAAGATTGCTCCTCTTTATAGTAGGTGATAAAGCGGGTTCCGTCAAACTTATTCAGCCCTTCTTCGGTGGCGAACCACAGAAATCCCTGCTTGTCCTGCGTGATACTCAATACATAATTGTTGGATAAGCCTTGTTCTATTCCCAATCTTTGGATGAGGTAAGGGTGGGCTGCCACAAATGTGGCGGATAGCAGGAGGAAGAAAGCCGCAATGTATGTTTTCATCGTTTCAGATATTATGTATTCCTTGATATTCACTCTCAAAAGTACAAATAAATCTTGTATTTAGTATAGACAAATGATTCATTGCATGATTTTCTACCCTTTCTGCATGATTTTTACAGCGAATAAAATAAAACAACTGTAATTTTGCAATCAATCAAATAACCGAATCTAATACTTGCAGAAAATGGAATCTGATTCTTTACACGAACATGATAAAAGCTGGAAGGCATTTTTTATTACCACTCTGTTCATCTTGTGTACAGCGAACGTTTATGCGCAGTCATCCGATACAATCTTTTCCCGATATTTCCGTTATGCGCAGAACTTCGCAGATGCGTACCCTCGCGAGAAAGTGAGTCTTCATTTGGATAATGCAAGTTATTACCTTGGTGATACGATTTGGTTCAAAGCGTATGTAGTGACGGCTGAACAAAACTTACCGACGACGATCAGCAAACCTTTGTATGTAGAATTACTGGACCAGTTGGGAAATGTCGTAGAGCGGCAAATTATTCAGCTTACGGATGGGGAGGGAACGGGACAAATCATTTTGAACAATACCTTCTTTACCGGTTATTATGAAATGCGTGCCTATACAAAGTGGATGCTTGCTTTTGATAACCCTTCCTGTTTTTCCCGTGTATTACCCGTCTATCGGAAACGGCTGAGCGATAAAGAGACTCCTCGGAGTATAGCTACCTATCGTATGGACGCTTCGATGAAACAGAGGCCGAAGGATAAAGAGAAGAAGTTTACAGTCCGCTTTTTTCCGGAGGGTGGACAACTGGTTAAAGGCATATCTTCGATTGTAGCTTTTGAAGCCACCAGCCGTGACAAAGGAGCTGCTGATGTAGAGGGAACAGTGGTTTTGCCGAGTGGTGAAGAACTGGCGCATATCCGTTCATTGCATGACGGGATGGGTTACTTTGAGTATAAGCCCGAAGAAAAGGCGGGTGTGGCAAAAATTGATTATGAAGGCTCCACTTATCAGTTTGACCTTCCGGAAGCTCTTCCACAAGGATATGTACTCCGAATCGATAACCGGCGGGAAATGTTGGATATCACTGTAGCCCGCAGTTCACAGGCAATGAAAGACACACTGGCTGTTTTTGTATCTTCTCAGGGGCGACCTTACAAATGTATGACACTGGACTTTGAAGATGAATTGAACTGCCAATTCCGGATTTCGACTAAAGAACTACCGCCCGGAGTGCAACAGATATCTCTGGTCAATCTGAAAGGGGAAACGTTATGCGAGCGTTTTTGTTATGTGATGCCGCGTTCTTCCATGCTCCTTGCCTGTAAAACGGATCACGCCCTGTATCGTCCTTTTGAGCCGGTGACTTGCCGGATTAAAGTGAGAGATCATCTGAATCGTCCGGTACAGGCCAATCTTTCTGTATCTATCCGCAACGGTGTAGAGTCTGATTTTCGGGAATACGATCATTCCATTTATACGGATTTGTTGCTTGTCTCCGATCTGAAAGGCTATATTCATCAACCCGGTTTTTATTTTGAGAACCAGTCTGCCGAACGTTTCAAAATGTTGGATGTCCTTCTGTTGGTACGTGGCTGGCGGAAGTATGACCTTTCCCGACTGATAGGTAAACGTCCTTTCTTGCCTCGGTATCTTCCGGAGACCTCGCTGACCCTGTATGGACAGGTCGAATCTTATTTCGGTAAGGCGTTACGGAATGTCGGGGTGAGTATTCTTGCGCGCAGGGATTCGGTCTCTATTGCAGGTATGACAAAAACGGATTCATTGGGGTATTTTAGTGCGCCGGTAGATGGTTTTAGCGGTTCTATGGATGCTCTCATACAGACACGGAACGAGGGAAAGAAGTGGAACAAGCAGGCAGTCGTGAAGTTGTTCCGTAATTTTGAGCCTTCCTTACGGAAGCTTGATTATTATGAGCTGAATCCGGAATGGAAAGAGACGGGTGATTTGAAACAGTTGTTGGACACCTTGGATATTGCTTATAAAGATTCTGTATTCGGACCGGATCATCATTTGCTGGATGAAGTGGTGGTGAACGCCAAGCGTCTGAACTTGTTATTGAAGCAAACTGAACGCTTTGAAAAAGAGATTCTGGGTTATTATAATATAACGCAGGTGGTAGATAAAATGCGTGATAAAGGAGAAGCGGTGTACAATCTGCCTATGCTGTTGAAGGAATTAAATCCTAATTTCAGATTGAGTGATTCATTGAGCCTGCACTATAATAACTCAAGAGTTTTATTTATAGTCAACGGCGGGGTTTTATCTTATGGTAAAACGGATTATGTGTTGGACAAAGATGTGGATGCTATTAAATCTATCATGCTTTATTATGATCAGGCAGGAGGGGAATCTGTTTTTGTGATGAACAAGCAGAGTAATAGAGTGACGAAATTTACAGCAAATAATTTTTGGAGTGGTCGCTGGCAGGATGGAGATTTGAGTGAGTTGCCTTTGCAGGATGCTATAGGTGCGGATTCCGGACCAGATGCACTTTGGGGTGAGAAAGATAGAAAGACTATGAAGAAAGGTCCGTTGCAGAAATCGTCAGTAGTAGTTTGCTCCATCACTACGATTGATGACTGGGACCCGAATAAAACTTATAAAGCCCGGCGCGGGATTCGTCATACCTATATACAAGGATATAATGAGCCCTTGGAATTTTATTCACCAGCTTATCCTGATGGCGCTCCTCTCTATACGGAAGATTCTCGCCGCACACTATACTGGAATCCGAATGTGAAAACGAATGAAAAGGGTGAAGCAGTCATTCGATGCTATAATTCCGATAATTCGGCGCCGTTAATAATAAATGTAGAGACATTGTATAAAGGTAGTCCGTCATCATTGAATATCTACTCTATAGATTATTAAACTCGATCTATATTATTCATATTCATATAAAGTCCTGCTAAAGAGGAAGAAAGGAGTTGTGTTTCTTGCAGCCAACGTGTGTAAATCGTTTATGAATGATTCTCTACGTTTTTTGAATGATTTTTATAATGTAAAATCTACACTCATTCGTATCTTTGCTGTAGATAACAACGAAATAAACTAATATTATGAAAATGAAAACTAATATAATCTTTAAAAAACTAAAGTCATTCGTCAATCGATGTCTTTTTCCTGATTATATGTGCTGTTTTATCTTCCTGCGTTTATAACGCTGATATGCCAATAAAGAATTTTTAGTGAACCAATAATTTAATATGTAAAAAGAAAAACGTTATGAAAAGACTATTTCTTCCCTTATTAGGGTTTTTGTCGTTGGTGCTGATGTGCTGTAATGACAACAAGGAATCAGGTACGGATTCCTATGACCCGAACAAACCTGTCACTATTGACTATTTTACGCCGGATACCGGTCGGGTAGCAGAGAAAGTGATTATTATAGGTAATAACTTTGGAAATGACAAATCTGTGGTAACCGTATTATTCACAGATAATATGGAAAAGGAGAACAAGGCTGCCGTAGTGGGAGTAGATAATACTACGATTTATTGTATGGCGCCACGTCAGGCAGAAGGTTTCAATAAGATTACGGTTAAGGTGAATGATCAGACTGTGGTGGCTGATGAGACTTTTAAATATTCTGTGTCTGAGAATGTATCTACTATTGCCGGTGATTTTGTACGAGCTGATGGTGCCGGTAAAGATGGAAGTCTGGCTGAGGCAACTTTTGGGCAGATGTTTGGTGTAGCTTGCATTGATGAACAGTCGGGTATCATAGGTCAGGCATGGAATAATAACAGTATACGTTATGTCTCTATAGACGAAGATGCTGTGATTACTATCCAAAGCGGTCCTGTGGTTGGGAAAGTGGCGATATCTAATGATAAAACATTGGCTTATGGTGCTACCATTAATGGTGCTAATACTGTTTATGTCTATAAGAAATCGCAGGCATGGGTTCCTTCTCGGCTTTGTGATATCAGTTCAGGTACTGACCTTTGGGCTGTCGCTTTGGATGGCGACAATAAATGGTTGTATTATGTTACAGCAAGAGGTCGTTTAGGACGTATTGAAGTCGATAATCCAACTAATAATGAGATTTTGTTTGAACATAATGATTTTAGTGGCGGTCCTTTCGCTTACATCGCTTATAGTGCTTTTGAAGATTGTTTCTATGTAACTACTGATAAAAATAAGATTCTGAAAGTTTGGGTAAAAGAAGATGGTACACATGCTTACGAGCAGATTAACCAGAATAATACAGGAACTACAGATGGTTTTCTGACTGATGAGGCAAAATTCCAGTTTTTGCGTGGCCTAACAATAGATGAAGATGGTAATATTTTCGTTTGTCAGGAGAATAATCATGTGATTCGTAAAATAGCTTATGATGAGAAAATGGAAAAAAGATATGTAACTACTATTTTGGGTACAGCTGGTGTAAAAGGTGATGACGATGGTTCTCCTGATATTGCTTTATTTGCAAATCCCCAAGATATCAGTTATGACGGGAATGGTGGATTTTGGATTGCTCAGCGTGAAAATCCGGCTTTAAGAAAGTACTCAGTAGAATAAACACATTAATCAGGAATTAATCATGAAAAAAATAATAAGCATCTTATTTATATTATGCGGCATCTTCTCTTCTATGGCCTATGCGCAGGGAGGATTGACATATTCCGGTACTGTCATTGGTGAAGATGGATTGGAACTTATAGGTGTGAGTGTTGCTGTGAAAGGGACATCTATCGGAGTAATCACCGACTTGGACGGAAAGTTCCGTTTGAATAATATTCCTCCCAAATCTACCGTTGTGTTTTCCTATGTAGGTTTTGAGAATAAAGAAGTGAAAGTAACCGAATCTAAAGAGCGTGAGACTATTGTATTGAAACAAAGTATCAGTAGTTTGGATGAAGTAGTGGTAGTAGGTCGTGGTTCACAGCGTAAAGTTTCTGTTGTGGGAGCTATTACTTCTGTTGATCCGGCACAGTTGCAGGTTCCTGCTACTTCCGTATCCAATATGCTTCAAGGTCGTGTGCCGGGCATCATTGGTGTGACTCGTAGTGGTGAGCCGGGCAATAACTTCTCTGAATTTTGGGTACGTGGTATCAGTACGTTTGGGGCAAATGCTTCGGCGCTGATCTTGATTGATGGTGTAGAAGGTGACTTGAATACACTCGACCCTGCAGATATTGAAAGTTTCTCAGTTTTGAAAGATGCTTCGGCAACTGCCGTATATGGTGTGCGTGGTGCCAATGGCGTAGTAATTGTAACTACCAAGAGAGGTAAAGCCGGTAAGTTAACTGTAAACTTCAAGACAAATGCCACATATTCCTATTCTCCCCGCATGCCGGAGTATGTAGATGCAGTGGGCTATGCAAACCTTGCTAATGAAGCACGTGTTGTCAGAGGTAAGAATCCGATTTATACTAATTCTGAAATCCAACTGTTCCGTTCCGGTCTCGATCCGGATCTTTATCCGAATGTGAATTGGAGAGATGTGATTCTGAATGACTATGTGATTGACAATCAACATCACCTGAGTCTTTCTGGTGGTGGTACCAATGCACGTTATTATGTAAGTATGGGTATCATGAACCAAGGAGCTGTTTTCAAACAAGATAAGTCGGTAAGTAAACATAATACTAATGTGGATTACCATCAATATAATTTCAGAGCGAACGTAGACGCCAATATGACTAAAACAACTCTACTCTCTTTGAATATGGAAACGATTATCACTAAACGTAATTCTCCGGGATATGGTGATAATAACAATGCATTATGGTCGGCGCAAGCTAATCTTCCGGCAACAATCGTTCCGGTGAAATACTCCAATGGTACTCTTCCATCATTTGGTAGAAACTCGGATGAGGTTTCTCCTTATGTACAGTTGAACTATACAGGGTATAAGATCAGTGAAACACAGGCCACCCGTATGAATGCCAGTCTGAATCAGAAGTTGGATTTCATCACAAAAGGACTGTCTGCAAGAGGCGTATTCTCGTTTAACTATACCGGCTACTTTGACCAGTATCGTACCAAGACTCCGGACTTATATTACGCCACAGGAAGAAAGCAGAATGGAGCATTGATCTCTAAACGTACATCGAGTGCTACTGATATGACTTACAGCGATTATCGCCGCATTGCCCGTCAGTATTATTTTGAAGGAAATATCAATTACGAAAGAATCTTTGGCGAAGACCATCGTGTGACCGGATTACTTAATGCCTACCGTCAGGAAAATAAAGACTCTTATCTGAATAATGATGATGACGACACCACATTGGATGAAAGAATTCGTTCCATTCCTAAACGTTATCAGGCTATTTCTGCTCGTGCTACTTATTCTTATAAGGATACTTATATGTTTGAATTCAATGTAGGATATACCGGTTCCGAGCAATTCAAGAAAGGCAACCGCTACGGGTGGTTCCCGGCAGTAGCTTTGGGATGGGTGCCTACTCAGTATGAATGGACGCGTGAAAAACTTCCGTTCCTCGATTTCTTCAAACTCAGAGCTTCTTTGGGTAAAGTAGGTAATGACCGTATCAAGAAAATCCGTTTCCCGTACCTTTCTACTGTGTCTACCGATTATAGCTCAGTAACATGGCCTGGTAGCACCGTTGGCGAGAGCCGCGTAGGTGCCAATGACTTGAACTGGGAAGAGACAACCAAAATGGATATTGGTGTAGACCTGAAAATGTTTAATGACAAAGTGGAACTGACTGCCGACATCTTTAAGGATAAAAACAAAGGTATCTTCCAGCAACGTGCCAACATTCCTGAAGAAGCAGGTTTTGTAACCAATCCGTATACCAACATCGGTGGAATGGAATCATGGGGATTTGATGGAAACATAACGTTCAACCATAATTTCACCAAAGATTTTGGAATGACAGTTCGTGGCAACTGGACATTCGCCCGCAATAACGTAACCTATTGGGAGCAATCAGGCGTAGTATATCCTTATCAGTCTTTTGTAGACGTTCCTTATGGAGTGCAACGCGGTTTGATATCTTTAGGTTTGTTCAAAGATCAGGCAGATATTGAAAGTAGTCCTGTTCAAACCTATTCTTCTGATGTGCGTCCAGGTGACATTAAGTATAAAGATGTCAATGGTGATGGTGTTATCAATGATGATGATATTGTACCGTTATCCTATTCGAATACTCCGACTCTTCAGTATGGTTTTGCTGCTGAATTCAGATACAAACAGTTTACTGCCAGCATTTTCTTTGAAGGTGTAGGTAAAGTGCAATATTTCTATGGGGGGTCAGGATACTATCCGTTTGCTTGGGAAACGCGAGGCAATGTACTTAACATTGTAGCTGATCAAAAGAATCGCTGGACACCGAGAGAATATTCCGGTGACGCTAGTACGGAAAATCCGAACGCGCGTTTCCCGCGTCTGACTTATGGTGAGAATAAGAACAATAACCGCGCATCTACCTTTTGGTTGGCAGATGGCCGCTATTTCAGATTGAAAAATATCGAGTTGTCTTATAGATTCACCAGCGCATGGTTGCGAGATAAGATTAGTGTACAGAACGCTACCTTGAGCCTTGTAGGCGAAAACCTGCATGTGTGGGATAAGGTGAAACTTTGGGACCCGGAGCAGGCATCGTCAAACGGTGCCGTGTATCCTCTGCAACGGAAATTCACCCTTCAGCTTAATGTGACGTTTTAATCCCGTTTCAATTGTAACATTATCATAAATCGTATAATTATGAATTTCAGAAAAATATATTGCATAGCCGCTATGGCACTGATGTGTTGCACAGGAAGTATGTTTACCTCCTGTGACGACTACCTGGATGTAGACTCATACTTCGATGAGATTTTTGAGCTAGACTCTGTATTTAAACGTAAGGAATATCTGGAAGAATATATCAATGGTGCCGGAAAGTTATTACCTAATGAAGGAGACTTGTGGACCAATGCTTGGTCGCCTTATCAGGGAGCTTCGGACGAGAACTTTACATCATGGAATGACTCCCGTCATAAAGCTATCCAGCTGATGGTGGACGAAGTGACTCCACAGAGTGATTTCTATAATAACTATGGTACTTGGTATAAAGGTATTCGTAAAGCCAACCTCGTCTTGGAAAGAATCAATGAATGTGAGGATATTACTACGAGCGATTTGCGTGACTTTATGGGACGTTGTTATTTCTTGAGAGCTTATTTCTATTATAAACTGGTAGAGGCTTACGGACCTGTGCCCATTGTGCCTGAAACGGCTTATGATGTGGATGCCAGTGCGGAAAGCATGTCATTGGAAAGAGAGACATACGAGAATTGTATTAACTATATCTGCGAGAATTTTGAGAAAGCATACGAATATCTTCCTTCCAGCCGTACGTCTACCCTAGTCAATCTGCCTACCTCGGGAGCGGCATTGGCATTGATGGGAAGAGTAAGACTGATCGAAGCAAGTCCTTGGTACAACGGAAATGAGTTTTATGCTGACTGGAAGCGTTCGGACGGCACCAACTTTATGCCTCAGGTCAAAGACGAATCCAAATGGGGAACAGCCGCTCTTCTTGCCAAACGTTTGATTAAGGGCTCGGAAGCTGGTAGCTTTAAATATAAGTTGCACACTGTTGAGAGAAAACTAGACACAAAACCGCTACCGGAGAATGTGCCTGACGAAAACTATCCTAATGGAGCGGGAGGTATAGATGCGCTTCGTTCTTATGCTTTTATGTTCAATGGTGAAACTCCGGCTTATAATAATGACGAGTTTATTTATATGTGCGGCTACTCTAGTACAGCTGGCGACTCTCCGGCATGGATTGCTACTCCTACGAGCCTGGGTGGTGGTAATGGGTTGAATATTACTTATGCGACTGTGAAAGCTTTCCGTATGGAAGACGGTAGCGACATCAATAACTCACCACTTTATCCCACAAATTACTGGGAAGCCATTGGTGGTAGTTCACAGTCTTTCTCTGACTATACACTTCCATCCGATGCTGCTAAGATGTTTGATAAGATGGAAATGCGTTTCTATGCCAGCGTAGGTTTTAACCATTGCTACTGGAGCGGACTTTCTTACATCGGAACCGAAGGTAATCAAACTAAGCAGACAGTTACTTACTATGCTAATGGTACTGCTGCACCGTCGTCCGATCATCCTGAAGATTATAACCACACTGGTTTTACCTGCAAGAAGTACATTCATTATGTAGAGGATCAGCTGAAAGGTATGATGAAGTCGAAAACTTTCCCGATCATGCGTTATGCAGAGGTGCTGCTCAACTATGTGGAAGCATTGAATGAGTTGGGAAGTAATACATATACCGATGAAGAGAATGGGATTACAGTGAGCCGTGATGTGGACGAGATGGTGAAATACTTTAATATGGTTCGCTATAGAGCCGGTTTGCCGGGGATTACAGCGGATGATGCAAGGGATGTGACTACGATGCGGGATTTGATTAAGCGTGAAAGACGTGTGGAGTTTTTCTGTGAAGGCAGACGTTATCACGATTTGCGTAGATGGGGAGATGCGATCGATGCATACAATGAGCCTGTAACAGGTATGAACATTGCTGCACGTAGCACAGACCGTAAAGCATTCCATACGGAAACAGTGATCAATAATACTCGTTCGCATCGTGTATTCTCTTATAAAGATTACTTCCTGCCTATCCCTCGTACAACGATGGATAAGAACCCGAAACTGGTTCAGAATCCGGGATGGTAATTTTGCACACGAAGTACAGAATTAATAATTAAGTAAAAAACGTTTGTTATGAATATCAATAAAATACTATATCCGATACTTTTGTTATTGGTCGTTTTAAGTAGCTGTGATTATGAAAGCCCGCTTGATAAGGAGCAATATAAGAAGACGCTCTATCTGATCGGCGCTTCCAGCAATCTTGTGACTAAAGAGCTTGCTTATAGCAGTGAAGTGCAGGAAGGATTCATTACAGTGGGTGTAAGTGGCTCTCTTTTGATTGACGGGAATGTGGATGTGACTCTGGAAAGCCATAACAGTGTAATTAACTGGTATAATAAAAAGTTCAAGTTCCTTGCCACCGATATCAAATATCAGGGACTTGCTGCCAGTGCTTTTGAGGTACCTTCCTATACTACTACATTGAAAGCCGGCGAAACTTATGCGAGAGTTCCCTTTAAAGTTAAAACAGAAGGTCTGGAGTGCGATTCGCTTTATGCGATAACTTTCAAGATTGCTTCTTCTGCCGGTTATGAGATCAACCAGAAGGACTCGGCACTTATTGTATCCTTCAATCTGGTAAATAAATACTCAGGTAATTACATCTTCAAGGCTCTTCGGCACGAACTGGATAGTAATGATGAAATAGTTGCATCCACTTCTATTACTATAGTCAGAACATTGAAAGCTACAGAAGAAAATGCAGTACGTTTCTATAACGAGCAACAGGCGGAAACAACTGCCAATATCAAGAAACATGCTGTTGTACTGAAAGTTGATGCTGGTAACAATGTCAGTATCTCGGCATGGGAGGACTTTGACTTGATTGATGGTACATGTACTTATAATCAGAACTCGAAAGTCTTTAATGTAGATTATAAGTATACTGCGGATGGCAAGACTTATCAGATGGTGGGTACGTTTACCTATCAGGATGAAGATGCAGGTAGCAACTAAATGAGCTTATAAATCTAGTAACTGAATTAGGTTATCAGCAAGGTAGAAAAAGGTGTTGCTTTAAGTCGATGAAATAATAACTGGCAGGTTCAAGGAATTCTTAAACCTGCCAGTTTGTTTTTATTCAGCCTTATAATTTGTGACATTGCAAGATTTGTGGTAGTTTTTGGTCGTTTTGTATTCCCCAAAGTTAGCCGTAATCACGTATTTTTGTACTATCACTTTAAAAATTATAAAAAACAAATTTCACGATGAACTATAAATTACTGTCAGTCGCCTTAGCTTTCTTATATATAGGTATGGTAGGCGGATGTTCCCAACCCGCCCCCGACCTGCGTTATCAGATTGAAGTGGACAAACCTCTGCAGACAATGGAACACTTCGGCGCTTCCGATGCCTGGAGTATGCACATCCTTGGCTTGTGGCCGCAGGAGAAACAGAACCAGATAGCCGACTGGCTTTTCAGCACAGAGAACGATGCGAATGGAAAACCGAAGGGAATCGGCTTGTCTCTTTGGCGTTTCAACGTCGGGGCGGGCAGTACGGAACAAGGGGAAGCCAGTCAGATCGGTTCTTCGTGGATGCGTACCGAATGTTTTCTGCAAGCCGACGGAACCTACGACTGGAACAAGCAACAGGGGCAACGCAACTTTCTGAAACTGGCAAAAGAACGGGGCGTCACTAAATTCCTCGCATTTCTGAATTCCCCTCCCGTATATTATACTCAGAACGGTCTGGCTACCAATACCGGTCGTGGAGGAACCGCCAATCTGAAGCCGGAATGTTACGAGAAATATGCCCGTTTCCTGGCCGATGTAGTAGAAGGAGTAGAGAAGCACGACGGAATAAAGTTCAACTATATCTGTCCTTTCAACGAACCGGACGGGCATTGGAACTGGGTAGGACCGAAGCAGGAAGGCTCTCCGGCAACCAATCGGGAAGTAGCCCGGACCGTCCGTTTGCTGAGCCGGGAGTTTGTGAACCGGAAAATGGATACGCAGATTATGGTGAACGAATCTTCGGACTATCGCTGTATGCTCCGTACCCATCAGACGGACTGGCAGCGTGGCTATCAGATTCAGGCTTTCTTCTGCCCGGACAGTGTGGATACGTATTTGGGTGATACGCCCAATGTGCCCCGACTGATGCTTGGTCATAGCTACTGGACAACGACTCCTCTGAGTGAACTGCGTGCCATGCGCTGCCAACTGCGTGAAGCTTTGGATAAATACAACGTCGGCTTCTGGCAGTCAGAAACCTGTATCATGGGGAATGACGAAGAGATAGGCGGCGGTCACGGCTTCGACCGTACGATGAAGACGGCACTTTACGTTGCCCGTATCATCCATCATGACATC
>OLIS01000961.1_pt1 | contig 21771 bp, 18 predicted proteins | sample 1601351 | NCBI WGS metagenome assembly OLIS01 (sample SAMEA2452122, study PRJEB22498) | human gut metagenome | biome: human feces; feature: human gut; material: feces | place: Australia | collected 2012
ACTATACCCGAAACGGGACGATGAGCAAGTAGTAAATGACGCGTTGAACTCCACGCTACGTCGTACGTTCAGTACTTCATTGTCAACCATCGTCGTGTTGTTAGCGATATTCATTTTCGGTGGTGCATCTATCAAGGGATTCATTTTCGCCTTGTTAGTAGGTATCATTGTCGGTACATATTCATCACTGTTCATCGCAACTCCTATTTCTTTCGACTTGGCCAGAAGATTCAAAAAGAAAGCAGAAGAGAAGAAATAATCAGAAATTTCATCTATACGAAAACAGCCCGATCTCAGAGATCGGGCTGTTTTCATTTCCATGATAACACTAACCACACACCACGAAAATATGAATATCGAAGATAAACAATTAGGATGAATGGATTTCTAATTAATTTACACTATATTTGAATACCTGTAAAATACAAATCATGAGAAAAACCATCTTTATTATTGCGGTTGTTATCTTTTTTAATCACTTTAGTTTTTTGACACATAACGTCTTGGGAGAAGAAATTACACGTAAAGACACCACGGATATAACAGACAAATTTCCCGATCCCAATTTTCGGAAGGCTTTATTTCAATTGAAAATAATAGCTGATCCAGAACATATTCTTGCTCATGAAATAGCTAACATCACGAAACTGGATTTAGTAACATCAAAAATTAAAATTGATTCCTTGGGAGGAATCGAGTTTTTCCACAATCTTCGGGAACTGAATTGCACGTGGCACCGAATAAAAGTTCTTGACCTCTCTCAGAACAAGCATATCGAAGAGATTACATGCATGTGTAGTTATCAAAGTACCTCTAACCCTCCAACACCCCACACTTTGAGGAAAATCATCTTACCGGACAACAGTCCGTTAAAAATGCTGGACTGCCGTGCAAATTGCCTGACAGAACTAGATTTAAGCAAATGCCCAAACCTTGAAAAACTGATCTGTCAGGAGAATAATATTAACTCATTAAACGCGAATCATTGCCCGAAACTGACGTACATGGATTGTAGCCGGAACACGCATCTCTCAGAACTTCATTTTTCCGAATGTACGAACTTGAAATATTTGAATTGTTCCTATTGCAACATCACAAAACTTGATGTCTCGAACAATATAAACTTGGAAAACCTGCAATGTGCCAAACAAGCTAATTACGGAACACTCTTCGAGGATGGCCGGGGAGGGGTTTTAGATTCACTCACTTTCCCTCAATATAGCAAGCTCAAAGAAGTAAATTGCCAGGATAATAAACTGACACGGCTTGATATCCATAATCTTGTAGCTCTTGAAAAACTGAATTGTTCATGGAACAAGTTAACAAACTTAGATTGCTCCAAGAACCTGTTGTTATCAGATATCGACTGCGGGTACAATTATATCCGGAAGCTTGATTTTTCCCCCAACACGAAAATTGAAAGATTACGATGCGGGGGACAAGGGTATCAATGGATACGCCGTATTGACGATGAGATTCAAAATTTAACAGAGTTAACAATACCGTACACTCACTTGGAACACAAGTTGAAAGAATTAGATTACAATCAAAGTAATCTAAAACACCCCCTCCTGCTCGAAAAATTGTCCTCTCTTGAAATCTTGGACTGTTCCGACAATCAATTGAAAACGATTAATCTAAAACATAACATCCGGTTACAAAAATTGAACGTGAGCCATAATCAACTAAAATCTCTTGACGTAAACAACTGTTACAATCTCTCGGAAATCAGATGCATTCGGAATAAATTGAAAAAACTTGATATCCGCCACAACAAATTACTCAAAAAAGTTACTTGTATATACACTGATAACGAAAACAAGAAATTTATCATTTATGTAGGAGATCACTATGTTGAAGGAAGTATTGATTTTGCACCGAACTATTCCTCTTATTCACTTGAAAAATTAATAATAAAGAAGAGAAAGTAGAAATTCATCACTATCGGACTCATTTTAGTTACAAAATGAAAGTAAAAATGATTCAACTATATTAAAGTTGCAATATAATTGGGTTTATAACAATAAATATTCTACTTTTGTAGCACAAAAAGCAGCAATAGGATAATCGAACAATTACAAGTATGCCAAAGCGTCAGATCAGAATCTGTTTAGGAAGTTCTTGCTTTTCCCGGGGGAACAATACCAACCTCGGTGCGATAAAGAAATATCTGAGTGAAAACAACTTGGAAGCAGATATCGATTTCTGCGGGCATTTGTGCGAAGAATTGTGTAGTAAGGGGCCTATTATCCGGATCGATGACAAAGTGTATGAAGAAGTAAATCTATCGCGTTTGTACAAAATCTTACAAGAAGAGTTCCCATGCAACTAAGACCCATCTATACAGAACCGGATAATTGCCAGGATTGCTATAAATGTATCCGGGAATGCCCCGTGAAGGCAATCCGGATGGAAAACAACCAGGCATCCATCATTGAGGACCGTTGCATCTACTGCGGGCATTGCACACAAGTATGCCCGACAGGGGCTAAAAAAATTCGTGACGGGTTAACCCGTGCGAAATTGACCTTGACACAAAACCCGAAAGTCATTCTATCACTGGCCCCTTCGTACGTGAGCGAATTCGAAGGGATTCATTCCAGCGTGTTGATTGCTGCCATCAAGCGGTTGGGGTTCACAAGTGTATCGGAAACCGCGTTAGGAGCTGAAATTGTCACGGATAGGACTGAAAAATTCTTGGAAGAAGCCGAGAGTGGCGTGTACATCTCTTCGGCTTGTCCGGTTGTCGTTGAATACATCCGGAAATATTCTCCGGAACACGTGCGTTTTATCACTCCGATTATTTCTCCCATGCTGGCTCACGCCAAGATTTTGAAACAATTGTACGGGGAGGAGGTGAAAATCGTGTTTGCAGGTCCTTGTATCTGCAAAAAACTGGAAGCCGACTATTTTAACAACCTCATTGACGTGGTGATCACGTTCAAAGACTTGAAAAAATGGTTTGAGCAATCCGACATCAACTTGAAAAATATCGCACCGCATCAGCCGGAAGCCTGTTTTGTTCCTTACCGTTCCGGCATGGGCGCTTACTACCCCATTGAAGGAGGGATGCTAAAAGGAATGCACGAAGGCAAAAAACAAATACATCACATGGCTTTCTCGGAACTTTCTACGGTGAAAGACGTGTTGAAAGAGTTGGATGCACACCGGGAGAACGATTCCATTTTCTTGGAATTACTGGCTTGTAAGGGCGGATGTATCAACGGGCCAGCCAAATTAAGCCATATATCCCCCGCCTTGAAAAGATACGAGATTATTCATCAATCGGAATTGGGGAATCCCAAGGATGATTTCAAAAATATCGATTTGCAGATTCTGTTCTGTAAAGACCCCCACGTGCAAGATCATACCTACACGGAAGAGGAGATCAAACAGGCCATGGCCGTCGTGGGTAAAACCGGACCGGAGGATGAATTAAATTGCAGTGGTTGTGGTTACGACACTTGTCGCGATTTCGCCATTGCCATGCTGGAAGGACGGGCTGAAGAGAACATGTGTGTATCTTATATGAGAAAAATTGCACATGACAAGGCCACTGTACTTCTCCAGAAGATTCCGGCCGGAGTGTTACTCGTCAACTCAGAATTGAAAGTAGTGGACATGAATCAATCCTGCGCCACGCTCATGGGAGAGGACATTGCCTCCATTTACGAGGTCGATCCCGGATTAAACGGAGTGGCACTGAAAAACATCTGTTCCTACGAGGACTTGTTCCGTGCCGTGTTGACAACCGGAAAGGAAATTATCGAACGGCAGGTTCGGGAAGAAGAGCGGACATGGATTATATCCATCTACAATATACAACCTCACCGGTTGGTTTTCGGGTTATTGCAAGATTTACGCGAACCTTACGTCCGTAAGGAATGGATGCTTGAAAAGACCCAGGAGGTAATCAAGAAACACATGGAAACAGTCCAGCAAGTAGCTTGTTTGCTCGGGGAAAATGCCGCGTTCACGGATGCCACGTTACGCACCGTGATGGAGGCTTACAAGAAAAATGATCAAAAGAAACCACTCTAATTTCATTTGTCTTGAGAAACAACGGTAATTTCATCGAGGTTGACTTCTTCCAGAAGAATAAAGCGGGCAACGTGGTCTGCGGGGATTGCTTCATGTCTCAAAAACTAAAAGGCGAAGGGCGTGTTATCAGCGTGCTGTCAGATGGTTTGGGAAGCGGGATCAAAGCCTGTGTCCTATCCACGATGACGGCAACCATGGCCATGAATTTTACCGCCATGAACGAGAGCATCCTGCGCACCTCCACCTCGATCATGAATACCTTACCGAAAGACATGGTGAGAAAGATCAGTTATTCGACCTTTTGCATCTGTGACATCGATTGTTTCGGTAACGTGAAAATTATAGAGTATGAAACTCCCTCCTACTATTTGTACCGGAATGGGCGTTTCGTCAGCATATCCAAGGAAAAAATCCCGGTGGAACGGGAAGACCTTGAGAACACGTTCCTGTGGATTTCCGAGTTCACGCTGGAAAAAGAAGACCGGATTATCTTCTTCAGTGACGGGGTGAGCCAATCCGGAATGGGCACGACTAAAATGCCCTTTGGCTGGGAAGACGGGGCAAAGGAGTATATTGCAAACTTGGTAAATCAATACAATGATATATCGGCCAAGGAATTGGCACATAAAATAGTGAATCAAGCGGAAAAGAACGACGGTTACTCGTTGAAGGACGACACGAGTTGTTGTGTCATCTATATGCGAAAACCCCGTAACTTGCTTGTGTGTACGGGTCCTCCCTACGACGAAAAGAACGATAAATACCTGGCCAACCGGGTTCGGGAATTTCAAGGGAAAAAGATCCTGTGCGGGGGAACCACGGCAACCATTATCTCCCGTGAACTGGGCACGAAAATGGAAGTCGACATGAACATCGTGGACAAAGAGCTCCCTCCCATCTCCAAGATGGATGGCGTTGATCTTGTCACCGAAGGAATCCTGACGCTAGGTAAGGTGGAACGCATCCTGACGGAAGGAGATATTGACCACCATCGGGAAGCCGGACCGGCAGAAATGATGGTGAGAATGTTGTTGAATAGTGATAAGATCACGTTACTCGTGGGAACCCGTATCAACACGGCACACCAAGATCCCAATCTCCCCGTAGAGTTGGAGATCCGGAGGAACGTGGTCAAAAAAATAAAATTTTTATTGGAGACAAAGTATTTGAAAGATGTAGAGATTATGTATATTTAGGGAATGAAATCAAAAACAAAACCAACTCACAACATGATGAAAAAAATAAATGTAAAAATATGCGTGGGCACCATGTGTTATGTCATGGGTGGCGCAGAGTTGAGAGATGTGATTGAATCTCTTCCCCAAAATATCCTCGAACATCTTAATATAAGCTATTCTCCCTGTTTAGAGTGTGGCGAAAGTGAACAAGCCCCACCGTTTATTGAAGTAAATGGAAAACGTATTGCTGGCGTTAGTAAAAATAGTTTAATACAAATCGTTAAAGAGGAAGTAAGAAATGTTATATGACAATTTTGCTATGCTCACGAAACGTGAGTTACTGATTAGAATTGTAAAACTTTTAAAGGAAGAAAATCTAGTAGATGGGGTGAAGTACATTCCAGTAGAAATGCGCCCCAAAAATAAAAGACCGATCAAGTGTTGCGTGCATAAAGATCGCTACATCTTGAAGCATAAGATTATTTCCATCTTGGGCTTCGAGATCACGGACGAGGAAATTGACCTGATCCCCTTGTCTGAATTCGCACAGAAAGCACTTGACAACAAGAACACGAAAGAGAATATTCTTTCCGTGGTTCACGAGGCTTGTAGTGCTTGTATGCAATCCCAGTATTTCGTGACCAACATGTGTCGCGGTTGCGAGGGACGTCCCTGCTTGATGAACTGCCCGAAAGCAGCCATCTCTTTCAAGGGGGGTAAAGCTTGCATCACGCAAGAAGACTGCGTGGGTTGCGGACTATGCTCTAAAGTTTGTCCTTACCACGCGATCGTGTACACGCCCGTGCCTTGCGAGGATGTTTGTCCGGTAAAGGCCATTACCAAAGGGGAAGACGGCACCGAGCATATCGATAAAGATAAATGTATCTATTGCGGGAAATGTATGCAAACTTGTCCCTACGGGGCCATCATGGAACGTTCCAAAGTGATCGACGTGTACAAGGGCATTACCGCTCCGGACAAGAAAATCATCGCTATACCGGCCCCGGCTATCTACGGCCAGTTCAACGCGACTCCGGGCCAGATTCTTTCCGCCATCAAGGCCATCGGTTTCGACGACGTGGTAGAAGTTGCTTTAGGAGCAGAAGATACCTCTCGTAACGAGGCTGCCGAGTTCTTGGAACGCATGGAAGAAGGAAAACCTTTCATGACGACTTCTTGCTGCCCGGCATACGTGGGTTGGGTGGACAAACACGCCCCCATGGTAAAACCGTTTGTTTCCGACACCCGTAGCCCGATGGTGTACGCCGCCCGCCGGGTAAAAGAACAACATCCGGATGCCGAAGTCGTATTCATCGGCCCGTGTCTGGCGAAACGTTACGAGGCTGAAATGTATGTTCCAGAAGTGGACTACGTGATGAGCTTCGAAGAGTTGGGAGCATTCATGGTAGCTTATGATATCAATCCGGAAAATTGTGAAGAATTACCCTTGAATCCGGAAGTAACTAAATTCTCCCGCGGATACGCCCAAGCCGGAGGTGTTCGCAATGCTATTGTTGAAGCTGTTGGAAATGGTTACACGACTCTCGCTATCGAGGGACTTGACAAGAAGAACCAGACTTTACTGAAAACTATGGTGAAGAAACCGGAAGCTCAGTTTGTTGAAGTGATGGCTTGTGACGGAGGTTGTGTGAACGGACCTTGTTCGTTGGCCCCGCTGACATTGGCAAAACGACAGATCAAGAAAGCATTGGAAAAATAAAATATGCTACAGGAATAAAGGCTCTGTCGAATAAGTCTTATTCCGAATTAACAAACTACCCCCTCCAACTCCCCTTACACAGGGGGAGGGTTGATTACCAAGCGGTTTCCCCTCCTGTGTAAGGAGGGGTTGGGGGAGGTAGTCATTAAAAAAATCTATTTCACCATCGCGTGACGATACCCTTTCGTCTTGTTCCAACCTCCGCGGGTGAAATCAGGAATTGCCACCGGAGCACTGTTATTCTCTAGTGAAAGAGCTGTCAGCTCACCCAAACAACACCATTCTGCTAAATCGTACACGTCCATATCCAACGGTAGTCCGTTCCGTAAACAATACACCAAACGGTAATCCATGATAAAATCCATTCCACCATGTCCCCCGACTTTCTTGGCTTGCTCTTCCAATTCGATCTGAATCGGGTGTTTATATTTTTCCATCAAAGCCTTCTTCACATTCTCCGGAACAAAACCGTGTGAATTCAAATTCTCGTGATCGGGAGCCACATCCGATGAAACTTGTGTCGGTTTCAAAGCATATCCCGAAACCGGATACTTGTTGGCGAATCCTTTTGTTCCCGTCAACTGGTACATCCGGCTATACGGACGAGGAGATACCACGTCATGCTGTATCTGGATGGTTTTCCCGTTTTCCGTACGGATCAAGGTGATCGTGTGATCCCCGTTCTTGAAGTCTTTCACCTCTTCCCCGGTCTTACTCTTCAAATACTCGGGGGCAGAAACGGCCTTCGTGTCCATACATACCAAGTAATTCATCTTATCACCCCGGTGAATATCCAGCAACTGGCAAGCCGGTCCCATACCGTGAGTAGCATAAACATCTCCCCTGTGTTTCCGGTTATAATCCATACGCCAATTGTTCCAGTAATAAGGCCAGAATTCCTCCAAATTATGGATATAAGCTCCTTCCACATGCAGGATTTCGCCAAATACCCCTTGTTGTGCCATATTCAACGTCGTCAACTCAAAGAAATCATACACGCAATTCTCTAACATCATGCAATGTAACTGTTTCTTCTCTGCCATATTGATCAATGCCCAAATCTCCTCCATATTCATGGCAGCAGGCACCTCAATCGCCACGTGTTTCCCGTGCTCCATGGCATACAAAGCCATTGGGGCGTGATGCAACCAATCGGTAACAATATACACTAAATCAATATCATCCCGTTCGCAAAGTTGCTTCCAAGCATCCTCACTCCCGGAATAACCGACAGCCTCCGGAGCTCCCGCTTTCCTCAAAATACCCTGACATTTCTCTACTTGTTCCGGACGAATATCAGACAAGGCAACCACCTTCGTTCCGGGAATATGTAAAAACCGCTCCACGGCACCGGGTCCCCGCATTCCCAAACCGATAAACCCAACCCGCACGGTATCCAGTTTCGGCGTTACTAAATTCACTACATCCTTTTGTCCCGCGGGACGTTCGGGAACAGGTACCTCAATCATTAAACTTTTTTTTGTCTCTTTTTCAGATACACCATTCGTACAGGAACAAATCATCCCGCATAAAACAGCAACCGCGACAAATACAAGAGTCACTTTTTTCATAAATTTGTTAGATTAGAATTTTACACAAAACACAACTTTCTCATAATTCCGTCCTAAAGTAATGAATAAATTCATAAAAATCAAGGTAAACGAAAGTATAACGATGACATAGCCCAAAGTTTACGAAGCTCTCCCCCCAAAATAATAACCTCTCGTCGAGAAAAAACACTTATTCATCGAGAAAAAAAATCTCAACATCTAAATTAATTGTATTCGCTTTCAACACCTTATATCTTTGTAAAAAGCAAAAAAAGAAAACAAGATGAATATACAAACGAACATTGCAACCATCCTTTTTATAATCATTCCGTCCTTAGTGGGCTTTTCACAGGAAAAGCCCACTTCTTCCTGGAATTTGAAGGATTGTATCGATTATGCCCGGAAAAATAACATCCAGGTGCAATCGGCAAAAGTAACGCAACAAAGCGCTAACGTGGACTTGTTACAGGCGAAAGCACAACTTTTTCCCTCGTTGACATTCAGTAGTGCTCAAGGTTGGGGACACCAAAAAACAGAACAAACAAATGGTACATTTAAATCACAGAGCGCCTACACGGGTAGTTACACCCTAAACGGGGGGCTGACGATTTACAACGGGGGTAAATTAACACGTTCCATCCGTCAACAGCAAATCACAAACACGGCACAGGAGTACCAGGTAAACATGGCTGAAAACGACATCGAAATTGCCGTCACCGAGGCCTACCTGCAAATACTTTACGCGAATGAATCGCTAAAAACCAACCAGCAAACGTTGGAAACCTCTGCCGCCCAGTTGGCACGTTCCAAAGAATTACTGGCTGCCGGTTCAATTGCTGCCAGCGATTACGCCCAAATTGAAGCACAATACAGCAACGATCAGTACAACGTGACAATGGCAGAGAATACTCTCACTTTAAATAAATTACAACTAAAACAATTATTGGAATTGGAACCAACGGATAGTTTTGAAGTCTATTTCCCGGAACTGGAGGATACCCAGGTACTCACCCCGGCGCCCTCTCTCATGGAAGTTTATCAGGTAGCCCTAGAAACTATGCCGGAGATGAAGAATAGCCAGTTAAACGTGGAATCATCCCAGTTGGAAGAAAAGATTGCGGCAGGTGATCGTTTACCCAACATTTCACTTAGCGCATCCGTGGGGACGAATCATGACTCGAAATCAGACCACTCTTTTTCAAAGCAACTAAATAATCGACTAAACGAGAATGTGGGGATCAATATCAGTATCCCCATTTCTAAAAATCGCCAGGTTAAATCAGCTGTTGAAAAAGCAAAATTACAAACGGAAACAGCCCGTCTGGAAGAATTGAATACCCGCAAGGAATTGTGGAAAACGGTAGAGACTCTCCACCAGAATGTAATCTCAGCGCAAAGCAGATATGTGGCAGCCACGAACAGCGTGAAATCGGCCTCGATGAGTTATAACCTCGTTCAAGAACAATTCAATGCCGGCATGAAAAATACGGTGGAACTGCTCACGGAGAAGAACAATTATCTTTCGGCTTTGCAGGAACAGATTCAAGCAAAGTTCGAGGCGATTCTTTCACTCAAGCTACTCAATTTCTACCGCAATCAACCTATCGAAATCTAATGTAAAATATTAATTATAGAACAACATGAAAAAGATTGTTACCATAATCATCATCATAGCCGTTATTGTCGGGGCCTTTTTCTTCTTCCGTTCGGGAGATAAAAAAGTGATAGCGTACGAGACTGTCGAACTGAAAAAAGGCTCCATCAATAACACGGTGACTGCCACGGGAACGATAGAGCCAATCACCAAAGTAGACGTGGGTACTCAAGTTTCCGGAACGATTTCACACATTTACGCGGATTACAATTCTGTCGTGAAAAAAGGACAATTACTTGCCGAACTAGACAGGAAACTACTGGAAGCCGAACTGAGATCCGAAATGGCGAATCTAAAATCAAGCAAAAGTGAATTCGAATACCAGGATAAAAACTTCAAACGCCTGCGCCAGTTACATGAAAAAAATTTAATTAGCGAAACAGAATACGAAGAAGCATTATACTTGTACGAGAAAGCGCAACAAGCTTACGAAAAAGCACAAGCCACGCTGGTAAAAGCACAATCAAATCTTGAATATGCCACAATTTACTCGCCAATCGATGGTGTAGTTTTATCCAGAGAAGTGGAAGAGGGACAAACGGTTGCCGCCAGTTTCGAAACCCCGACCATGTTCACGATTGCTAACGATTTGCGTAAGATGCAAGTAATCGCTAACGTGGACGAGGCCGACATCGGTCAGGTGCTCGAAGGACAACGCGTAACGTTCACGGTTGACGCTTTCCCGGATGATACGTTCGAGGGAGACGTGACTCAGGTACGATTGAATCCGACCACAGAGTCTAACGTGGTAACTTACGAGGTAGTTATTGATGCCCCGAATCCCGAATTAAAACTGAAACCGGGACTGACCGCAAATATCACGGTTTACACGATGGAGAAAAACGACATTCTGCTAGCCCCGTTAAAAGCTTTCCGCTTTACCCCGGAAACTGACCCGGCAAATCCGCAAACCCCACAAGTGCCACAAGCAGGAAGAGGAGAAAAAGTGGTTTGGTTGCAAACGGCAGAAGGCATTGTTCCCAAAGTGATCAAAGTGGGGGTCAGCGATGGAATATACACGGAAGTGAAAGAGGGAATACAGGAAGGTTCCCGCCTAATCGTGGGGATTGAACGCGGTAAAAAGATAGCCCCTCAAGGAGGTAGCGAGGAATCCAATCCGTTCATGCCACCGCGTCCGGGACAAAAGAAAAAATAATCATCGTATAAGCTTGAAATCATGGCAAATGATATTATAAAAATAGAAAACCTGAGGAGGGATTTTAAGGTCGGATCTGAAACCGTTCATGCTTTGCGCGGTATATCATTCTCGATCCGTGCCGGAGAGTTCGTGACGATAATGGGTACGAGTGGTTCCGGGAAATCCACCTTGCTCAATATCCTCGGATGTCTCGACACTCCCACCTCGGGGGACTATTATCTCGATGGGATCGCGGTCAGGGATATGGGGAAAAATGACAGGGCCACACTGAGAAATCGCAAGATCGGATTCGTGTTCCAATCATACAATCTGTTACCCAAAACGACAGCCTTGGAAAACGTGGAATTACCGTTACTTTATAATCCAGCCGTTTCATCCCGGGAGCGTCGGGAAAAAGCGATGGAAGCTTTAAAAGCCGTGGGTCTAAGCGACCGGATCAATCATCGTTCTAACCAAATGTCCGGAGGACAGCAACAACGTGTTGCCATCGCCCGGGCTATCGTGAACGACCCGGTGATTCTGCTTGCCGACGAGGCTACGGGAAACCTAGATACCCGTACTTCCTTTGAAATTCTCACGCTCTTTCAACGCCTTCACGCGGAAGGGAGAACCATTATATTCGTAACTCATAATCCCGAAATTGCCCAGTTCAGTAGTCGAAATATCGTTCTGCGGGATGGTCACATCACGGAAGACACGGTTAACCCAAACGTGGCCTCGGCCAAAAAAGTACTGGATTCGCTACCGAAGGAGAATGATTAAAATGTAGAATTTAAAATTTAGAATTTAGTATGAATTGTTACCTGAAAGTGAGAGGTGGTTCAATCTAAAATCTAACATCATAAATCTAAAATTAACACATGAACTACGCAAATTTAATACGAATAGCTTTACGAGCCTTGGCTAACAACAAGTTTCGGGGATTTCTGACCATGTTGGGAATCATTATCGGGGTTGGATCCGTGATTTCCATGCTGGCTATCGGGCAAGGTTCAAAACGTAGCATTCGTGACCAAATATCGGAGATGGGGTCCAACATGATCATGATCCATCCCGGAAACGGGAAGTTCGGGGGAGTTCGTCAAAGTGCCAGCAGTATGCAAACACTGAAACTGGAGGATTACGAGGCGATCGTTCGTGACGTGGACTTGATCGACAAATGTACCCCTTCCGTCAATTCAAGCGGTCAGGTGATATACGGGGCCAATAATGCTCCGACAACCATCTACGGAGTAAACCAGGATTATCTTGACATCCGGAAGTTCAGCGTGGGAGAAGGCGAAATGTTCACGGATCACGACATCAAAACTTCGGCAAAAGTATGTATCGTGGGACAAACCGTTGTCGATAACCTATTCACGAAAGGAGAAGAACCGCTGGGAAAGACCATCCGGTTCAACAAAACTCCTTTCCGAATTATCGGGGTCTTGACCCCCAAAGGATATAACTCCATGGGACAGGATCAGGATGATATGATTATCGCACCCTATACCACGATCCAGAAACGCCTGTTGGCCATCACCTATATTCAAGGAATATTCGCTTCGGCCGTCACGGAGGACGATTCGGAAGAGGCTATCGAGGAAATATCTGCTATCCTACGTCAGAATCACAAAATAGCCGCGGGGGATGAAGACGATTTTCACGTGCGCTCGCAAGAAGAACTCAGCTCCATGATGAGCACGACAACCGACTTGATGACCGTTCTGTTGGCCTGTATTGCCGGTATATCATTGCTTGTCGGTGGTATCGGAATCATGAACATCATGTACGTGTCTGTCACCGAACGAACCCGGGAGATCGGTCTCCGTATGTCCATCGGGGCAAAAGGACGACATATTCTATTCCAATTCCTTATCGAGGCGGTCATTATCAGCGTCACGGGAGGTATTATCGGGGTATTCCTTGGAATCGGTTCATCACTTATTATTAAATACGTTATCGGATGGCCCGTATACATCCAGATGTATTCTGTCGTGCTTTCCTTCCTGGTCTGCACAGTTACCGGAATATTCTTTGGCTGGTATCCGGCACAAAAGGCATCCCAGCTAAACCCAATTGATGCTATACGATACGAATAGATTGCCGGGAAATCCGGCAGTTATAGGCTGCAAGTTTACAAGTTACCGGTTCGACAGAACTTCTTCCATAAACTTGTAACTTGCAAGCCTATAACTTGTAACTTTTTATTACCTTTGCAAGTGGAGAAAGATGATATAATGCAAAAGACTAGAAACAAGAAGATATTAACGGGAGCTATCCATGTGCTTGGATGGGGTATATTTTTTGCTCTTCCCTTTTTCTTCTATCGCGGAGAGGGTGTTTCGATTACCTTGAATAGATATTTGGGGTATTGTTTTGTCCCGTTAAGTTGCCTTATTATATTTTACACTAATTTCCTCTGGCTGATCGAACGACAACTTTTCCGCCGAAAAGTATCAACATTCATTTTAAGTAATATCGTTCTCGTGATGCTTTTGGGTGCGAGCCTTCATTTCTGGCAGGACTTTCACCGGAAACATTTGTCAGAACCCGTTCCAGAAACCATGAAAGAATTACAGGCTTCCTTACCGAAACCTCCCCGATACGTGTTTATCGCCCGGGACATGATGCTCATGGCACTGACTGTCGCCCTTAGCGTGGCGATCAAAATGACCGGAGGATGGTATAAAACAGAGAACGAGAAGCAAGAACTAAAGAAGGCACAGGCCGAGGCAGAACTTCAAAACTTAAAGAGCCAACTGAATCCGCACTTTTTATTCAACACGTTAAATAATATCTACTCGCTTATCGCTATCAACCAAGACAAGGCCCAGTATGCCGTCCATGATCTCAGCCGTATGCTGCGTCACGTCTTATACGAGAACAACCAACATTTCGTGTTGGTAGATAAAGAATTCGAGTTCATGAAAAGCTATATCGAGCTAATGAGCCTCCGCTTGCCCAAGAGTACACGACTGGAAGTTTCCATCCCGGAAAGAGGCAACGGGGCCATGATTGCCCCGCTCTTGTTTATCCCTCTGATCGAAAACGCATTTAAACATGGGGTTAGCAGCACGCAAGAATCATTTATCAACATCAAATTCGAATTACAGGGAAATAACCGACTTAACTGTCTCGTGGAGAACAGTAACTATCCGAAAAAAGATAATGACCGGAGTGGTTCCGGTATCGGGTTAACGAACTTAAAACGCCGTCTGGAATTACTCTACCCGGGAAAATATATTTTTAAAGCAGAAAACCTTAACGACCGATTTATCACGGAACTACTTATTCAACTTTAAAACGAAAGGATATGACTCTGAATTGCCTCATCGTGGATGATGAACCGTTAGCCTTGGATTTGTTAGAGAGTTACGTGAGCCGAACTCCGTTCCTACATTTGGTCGCACAATGCGATAGTGCCGTGAAAGCGCTTTCCGTCATAGAGGAAGAGCCGATAGATCTGGTTTTTCTAGATATCCAGATGCCCGAACTCAACGGGTTGGAACTGTCCCGGCTCGTGGGCAACAAAGTGAAAATCATATTCACCACCGCTTTCGAACAGTACGCACTGGAAGGCTTTCGGGTTGATGCGCTAGACTATCTGCTGAAACCATTCAACTACACGGAATTTCTCCGGGCAGCCACGAAGGCCTTACGGTGGATCGAGATGAGCCGGGCAGAGAACGTTTCCGCTAATGTGCCGGATTCCATTTTCGTAAAAAGCGACTACAAACTGATCCAAATCCAGTTGAAAGACATTCTCTACATCGAAGGTTTGAAGGATTACATTCGCATCCAAACCGAAGATAAGGAGGGCGGCATCCTCACGCTGATGAGCATGAAGAGTATCGAGGATCATCTTCCCGGGGATATATTCATCCGGGTACACCGTTCCTATATCGTTAATATCAATAAAATCAAAACCATTGAACGTAATCGCATCGTGTTCGGAAAGCTCTACATTCCTATTTCTGATTCTTACAAGGAACGTTTCATGGAATTACTGGATAAACGAGCAATTAATTGAAAATTGAAAATTGAAAATTGAAAATTATATCTACCTTTGCGTGGAGATAATAAGTCAGTGCTAACATCAAGATAATTTGAATCCTTGAAGATGGATTTTCATGAGAAATTCATTTTCAGCTTTCAATTTTCAATTTTCAATTGTTATGAGAAAAGACGAAAGATATAACCAACGAGGAGTGTCTGCATCCAAAGAAGATGTGCATAATGCCATAAAGAACATCGACAAAGGTATTTTCCCGAAAGCTTTCTGTAAGATCATCCCCGATTACCTCGGAGGACAGAAAAGCTACTGTAACATCATGCACGCCGACGGGGCCGGGACAAAATCTTCACTTGCCTATATGTATTGGAAGGAAACCGGAGATCTATCCGTGTGGAAAGGGATCGCACAGGATGCCTTGATTATGAATATCGATGATTTACTGTGCGTGGGAGCAGTGGATAATATCTTACTCTCTTCTACCATTGGAAGAAATAAAAAATTAATTCCCGGAGAAGTAATTGCCGCCATTATCAATGGGACGGAAGAGCTGATCGAGGAATACCGGAAATTAGGTGTCAATATCTATTCTACCGGGGGAGAAACCGCAGATGTAGGAGACCTTGTAAGAACTATTATCGTGGATTCTACTGTAACTTGCCGGATGAAACGCTCAGATGTAATCTCAAACGACCGGATCAAAGCGGGAGATGTAATTGTTGGACTTTCGTCATACGGGCAAGCCTCCTACGAGACAGAATACAATGGTGGAATGGGTTCCAATGGCCTGACCTCTGCCCGACACGACGTATTTGCCAAGTACTTGGCCGAAAAGTACCCGGAAAGCTATGATAACTCCGTTCCGGAAGAACTCGTTTATTCCGGAAAATGCAAACTGACAGACGAAATCGCAGGTTTAGGAATTGATGCAGGGAAACTGGTATTGTCCCCGACCCGTACGTATATCCCGGTAATCAAGCAGGTGCTTGACAAGTACCGGAAACAAATCCACGGCATGGTCCACTGTTCAGGTGGAGCCCAAACCAAGGTCATGAATTTCGTGGAAAACATGCACATCGTGAAGGACAATATGTTCCCCGTTCCTCCTTTGTTCAAGTTGATTCAAGAACAATCGGGAACCCCGTGGGAAGAGATGTACAAGGTGTTCAACATGGGTCACCGCATGGAGATCTACGTGGACGAAGAGATTGCCGATGACATTATCGCCATCTCCAAAAGCTTTAATATTGATGCCCAAATCGTTGGCCGTTGTTACGACAACGAGGAGGGGAAAGGTAATAAGCTCACGATTATCAGCGAACTCGGGAAGTTCATATACTGAACCGTGGGTTTGATTCTTAAAACCTATATATAAAATGAAAGGATGCCCGTAAAAGCATCCTTTCTATTTTTCTGTCTCAACGTCTACTTCTCCAAGAGTTCCTCATCCAAGTCTTTTCAATCGTAAATCAAATACTTCTCTCGCATCTTCATGAACTCTGCAACTTCATCCTGCCATCCGGCTCGAATCTCTTCTTCCGTGGCACCATCTTTCAATTGTTGCTGCACTTTATCATTTCCTACCAACTTATTGAATAAAGCATTAAAGAAGGGTTCCTTGCCTTTATACTCTTTATAAGCTAGTAACAACCAAGCCAGATTCAAGCGTTTCATTTTTAAAATAGTGTCATATTCCCCGTGTAAATCCATACCGTAACAAATTTGTCCTTTGCACTTTGGCTGCATACTCATACCCTTGATCGGACGAGGCACGTAAGAATAAGGCATACCTTGTAAGCTCGGATGCCCGAACACTTGAAACGGACGTAATGTGCCACGTCCCTCGTTAATCACCGTTCCCTCGAAAAAACAAGTTGACGGGTAAAGCATAATAGAAACAGAATCCGGTAAATTCGGAGACGGGGCATAAGGTAATGCCACGGGTTGTTCCCGGCTCCATCCCTCGCAAGGAATCACGGTCAGATCACAAATCACGCGATCTTTCAACCAACCTTCCCCGTTCACCATTTCGGCATATTCACCTATAGTCATCCCGTATACAACCGGAACCGGATGCATTCCGACAAAAGATTTAAACTCTTTCTGCAGGACCGGGCCATCCACATAGAAAGCATTCGGATTCGGACGATCCATCACGATCAATGGAATACCCTGTTCCGCACAGGCTTCCATCACGTAATGCAGCGTGGACAGATACGTGTAGAAACGCACGCCCACATCCTGCATATCAAAAATCATCACGTCAATTCCCGACAGGTCCTCCGGCAGTGGCTTCTTTTTCTTTCCATACAGGGATACCACGTTCAAACCACTCCCGGCATCAATATAATCTCCCACAGTCTCTCCGGCATCAGCCGTTCCCCGAAACCCATGTTCCGGACAAAAAATTCGTACCACGTTAATACCTTTGCCCAACAAGAAATCTACACTGTGCGTAGTATCTACACGTGACGTATGATTGGCCACTATACCAACCCGTTTACCTTCCACCAGATTCCGGTAAACCTCAAACCGTTCAATCCCGTCCTGTACATTCACGGAAATAGCATCCGTACATGCGGATGCTATCACCAAAAATAATATCAAATATCTCATCGATTACTTCGTCTTCTCTTCCTTATCTTTATAATCAATCACCATGGTATTCAGAATAGCATCCACTTGTTTCATCATATCCCGTTTCTCCTCGTTCGGATAATACACGTACCCCATCATATAAATCACCCGCTGACGCTCTTCATCCAGCACCACGTTCAACTCGTACGGTCCCGCCATAAAATCATTCACGACCATCCACAAACCGCGGAACAACACGGCGTAATGCCCGTTATACTTGTATTGCACGGCAGTGTAAGGCACCTCCAAATCCAATGCCATATACGAACCCTCACGCGGACCGGGAATATGCTTCTTCAACTCCTCGTTCACCCGATCAAAAATAATCGCGTAATTAAACTGGCTTTCATGTTCATACTTTTCAGTGAAGAATATAATACCTTTACTATTCTTGGTTGTTTCACTCGACATCCACACGAAATCCGTCGTGTCCTTATTCACGTAATAACCTGTAGGACAATACAACAAGATATCATACTTTTTCTTGAACAAGTTAAAGATTCGGGTTTCCGCCGTCCGCTTGTAAATTGATATTAACCGATCACGCTCGGCCTTGGCATATATACCGAGAATTTTCAACTTATTCTCGTCAAACAACTTGAAAAACGTTTTTCGATCCGATGCCGCAATTTTTATAAACTTCTGTGTTTTGGCCCACGGACTATCCACGTATTGCACGTAAGCAGAATCAATAGCAGAAGAAATCACGACCTGCAATACATTGCGATGCCCCTTCATATTTTTGTCGAAATACTTCTCCGGCAAGTTAAGTACATCAAAAATCGGCTCCGACTGTGGTAATCCATCTTGATCCTGTCCAAAAAATTCCCGTATCGTGTCCCCCACAGGACCATCCCACGTGTTCTTCTCGGCAATAACCAATACTTGATTGATTTTCCCTGTCACGGAAGACATCAGATTCTTCGTAGCCTCCTTACAAGAAGCTAACATTAAAACCATCACGAAAACAAATACAATATTTTTCATAGTAATCAATATTTTCAATTGCTAAAACTTACTATTGGCCTCATCCAAGATGCCTTTCACCGATCCCACGATAATCTTGGCTTCAACCATCACGGGAATACGATACTCGTCATCACTTACCCAGACCTTCATATTCTCTCCCCCTTTAAACACGTCTCCGGCCACGAGCAAGGGAGAAAACACGTGACACATCCGCCGCCCGCTATCCGTTTTCACTTTCTCTTTTCCCAAGTAGCGAACGTACAAATCGTATACTTTATTGTCCAGTAAAATACGTATCGGGATCTGGTCTCCCTTTTTATAACTGTCAAAGTCCAACTCCCGGGCATACCATGCCACGGACAACATATCGTACGTGTCCGGCAATAACTTAATCGTGTCCTTACGCTGATACTTCCCGATCCGTTGTATATCGGCATGAACCACACCGTTATCATAATCCCACACGTAATCGAAAGTTTTATGGTAATTCCCCTCGTGCGCTTTTCTTGAAAACTCGTAAGGCTTATAGGTCAAGCTGTCATGATACGAAATCAACGTATCTCTCAGTTTGAACACCCAATCCCACGAAGGATTGGAATACCCCACGGCAAATATGCGCTGGGCATTCGGGTACTTGCCGGAAGGCTGTACGGTCATTTCCACCGAACCCGCGTTAATCCAAATGAAGCTCCAATTGTAATAGCCCCTGTAAGTCAGTTTCTCTATCACGTTAGGCAACTTCTTCTGCGATATGGCAGGAAGGCTCACAAACAATGTAATTATCAGTATAATCGTTCTCATCGATTAGTTCTATTTCTTTTTTTATCTCCTTCTGTATTCTTCTTTTTACTCGGATCTTCCCTCTTATACGTTTTACTCATGTCAAAGTCTTGCTCAACATCGAAATTCTTTTTCAATTTTATCTCCGTAGGCAAATATTTCACCTCTTCCGGTTGCAAATGTTTCAGGTAATTACCCGTATCCCATTTCCCATTCCCGTTCCGATCAATAATAGCCCGGATCATGTAAGTTCCCTCTCCCAGGTAATCAAAGACCACTTTACCATTTCCCTTGATCGTTCGTTCTTCCAGCACCTTGATCTCCTTATCACCCTGGTAAAGTTGTAAAATGATCGGGGTTGTTGCCTCTTTCACGTTCACGATAATACTCCCGTAATCCTCGATCGCTTTCGTTTTAAAACTCTTCTCGAGTTTGTTGTTATACAACCCGTAAATACTATATATCCCCATCGAATCAATCGACAACTGGTACTCCGTTTCCGGTTTCCATTCCTTCTCTAAATAATACCTACGGATTTTCAGGCTGTCATGTTTCAATTTAAAGTCGACCGGGGTCAAAACGGAATCCACCATTTCAAACAACTGAATATTCTTCAACCCGTTCTCCACGATCGGGCGGTCAAACTCCAACATTATGCTCTTGTTCAAATCCATCGTACTACCGACACCCGCGCTAATCTCCATAAACTTGATCGCCGGAATGGAATCCTGTTCCTTCTTACGTTTTCCCTTAGGTTCCGGTTTATCCTTGTAATAGAATTTAATCGTATCCGCAAGCAGCACTCGCTTACCGAGCGAATCCGTTCGCAAATAACTAGCTTCAGCCACGAGCGAATCAACCTTGTACACCAAAGAATCCTTTATCCACAACTGGACCGTGTCCCTTCCGGCAGAACGCTCCTCGATATACCAATCATCCTGATCAACCTTATCCAACAAATGTAGTCCAAGCAATCGCACCTTTAACTGATGTTCGGCAGGAACACTGAAAGTAAAATCCAATCGCTCCCGTTCCTTACGAGCCTCATCAACCAGGTATAATAGCGTCTTTTCCTCATCAAACATGGGGATAAATAAGTTTGTCGGCCCGAACATCGTGAAATCACGTCGAATAACCGTATCTTTTGATAATACTTTGAATTCCACGCCCTTCTTCGTTCTCCGCCCCTCAATCACCGTCGTGTCCGGATGAATTGTATCATAAACCGTCGTGGGGAATGATATGGTTTGAACCAAAGAATCGACGAAACCCACTTTTGTTTCCGAAGGCACAAACAGATAATTACCTCTGGCATCATCTATCGCCAGAACCCGATAAGTATCATCCTTGATATTGGTCACCCGAAACATTCCGGCACTATCCGTTTTAGCCACGTAACTCGGCAAGTCTGTCAACGGAACAGAATCCGCCGTGTTCTGGTAAAACATCACCGTGGCCCCCAGCACGGGCAACTGCGTTTCCATATCGATCACCTGTCCCCCTAATTCCATCGAATCCAATTGAGGTCCGGTGGAAAACACGTACCGGTAAAAACCAAGCGGGTTTCCCTCGTTATTATCCACGATCGCATCAGCAAAATCCAACGTGTAAGTTGTATTCGGTTTCAAAGAATCCTGAAACGTCACCCGCACGTATTTTCCTCGCAAACTCACCCGGGCTTTTTTCTTCATCGGGGGAGACATCACGAATTTCTTGTTAATATCCTTTAGCTGAACATATTCGTCAAAATAAATATCAATCTGTTTACCCTTGAAATTCGTTGAAAAAGACTCCGGGACCTCCTTGACAACCTGTGGTGGTGTTTCGTCCTTTTCTCCTCCCTGCGGGTAACCCCTGTTTGCACAGGCATATATAATCAACGCCACGATAATAGCGACAAAACAGAATCCGTTCCAAAAAAATTTATTCATAGTCCTCAAAAATATTAACTTTACAAAACTAGGGAAAAAAAGCTAAAATCCTTTCAATTTTAGATGTAAGATTCAAGTTTTTTTAGATGCTGCCGGACTTTCCCAAGCAAGCAACACTCACCCGTATTCCCTTGATTTTACTCAATTCCATCATACAT
>OLIS01000982.1_pt1 | contig 21377 bp, 16 predicted proteins | sample 1601351 | NCBI WGS metagenome assembly OLIS01 (sample SAMEA2452122, study PRJEB22498) | human gut metagenome | biome: human feces; feature: human gut; material: feces | place: Australia | collected 2012
CAGTCCGCTTCTTACCAGTGGAAGGATCTGATCCGCCGTTGCAGTCTCTGTATCCGGCTCAAAGTCCAGACCATAAGAAGCAAATAACTGCCTGTAAAACTGAAAGGTCACCGTCTCCTTTCCAAGACAGATGAGCGGATATTGCATAATCTCCTCAAATGTTGTTTGCCTTCCTGCCAGATGCCCGAACTCTGTTCCACCGATCAGTATTTCCTGATATGGATGAAGCATTGTCATGTGGAGCGGTGCATCCGCTTTTACAGGTGTGGAAACGACTGCAAAATCAACCGTTCCCCTTCTCACCGCTTCCACCGCCTGCGGTGTGGAATGATTGTAGATCTTCAGCCGGATTCCCGGGTATGTATTGTGAAACTCTTTTAACTTATCCAGAAGGAACAAATTTAACGCGGTCTCACTGGCTCCGATTGCAATACTCCCATGGGACAGTCCCACACATTCTGCCAGTTCCTCCTCTGCCGTAAAAAGCTGTTCCATGGCCGCTGCTACATGTGTATACAGCTTTTCCCCTTCCGTAGTCAGAAAAACTCCACGGTTCGTCCGCACCAGAAGCGTACAATGAAGCTGCTGTTCCAGACAGTTCATTGCCCTTGTCACATTCGGCTGGCTGTTTCCCAACACCCTTGCAGCCCTCGTAAAATTATTGTATTTCGCAACGTAATAAAAAATTTTATAATACTCAAAATTCACATCCATAGCTCGCCCTCAATCATATCAAATTATTATTTCTGCTATATCAATTATAGTTTTCACATATTTCTATTTCAATAGTATAATTTTAGCGAAAAAAGAAAAGGAAGCGATTCATTTATGGCAGAAAAAACAATTTTTCCACGCGAAGAAAAAGCAGATGTTTTATTCAACAAAATATTAAATGATCCATGGGCATGTGAAAAACTGCAGGAGACCTTTTGTAATTCTCTCGCGCTGAATGACGATACAGCTAATTCCCCTTCTGCATCCACATTTGCCAATGTCCTGTTTGATGCATACCACAACCGGGATTTGTCTGCATTTCTGATGGTAATCTGTCAGAATACACTGTTTGATCTGCTGCGGAATTCTTATCTGATTCCATACCGGTTCAATGCAGATGGGAAGCAAAACCCGATTATCATGACAGATACAGAAGGAAATCTGTTATCCGAATATAAAAAAACAGTTCATGAGAAAGAATATCATCATTTTCAGAACGTATGCAAAGAAATCGGTTCAACACAAAATATGTTCTTAGCACAGGCTTATCGGTACAGCCACGCATATACATCTGATTCTATGGACATCAAGCAGAAAAATCTGGAATCCTGCACCGGCGTTCTCCTGATTCGCGAGCTTCCAGACACGATCAAGCAAAAAGAAACCGAAGCTGAAGCCTATTCCGCAGTCTGGGATCTGATGGTAAAGCTGGAGAAGGAACTCCCGATGGCATTTGTATTTTACGGACAGGATACTCTGCTCGAACACAATGAGCATTTTGACGAGCTTGGAATCTTCCTGCCAAATTCCGTTTTTTTGAATAATCTAAAACGGCATATTACAAAAGCAGAGGCGATATTATATGAAGAAGAACGCTGATCCAACATCAACTTCCTATGTTGATATTATGGAAAAAAATCATATGGAGATCCCCTGGCATGATTATACTGGCGATGACAGCAACGTGCTTATCTCCGATGCAGGATTGATTGAAAAAGCATCCGTCATCGGTCGTGTCGGTCTGATCCTGCTTTCCTGTGGAACCGGAGCATGGCGTGTCCGTACATCCATGAACAAGCTTTCCAAAGAACTCGGTGTAACATGCACGGTCGATGTCGGTCTGATGTCCATTGAGTTTAACTGTTTTGATGGAAATGATTGTGTGTCCCAATCTTTAAGTATTGCAAATACAGGCGTAAACACATCCAAGCTTTACCGAATGGAGCGTTTCGTCGACAGCTTTCCGAATATCGAAGCCCATCTGACCGGTGAAGAAATCCATAAAAGGCTCGACGAAATCGAGAGAATCCATGCGCTTTACTCTCCTGTCAAATTAGGACTTGCAGCAGCACTCGCCTGCTGTGCATTTACATTTCTACTTGGCGGCGGTCCCGTGGAAATGATTCTTGCATTCATTGCTGCAGGTGTTGGTAATATCATACGAACAAAACTGATCAAGCATCATTTTACCTTATTTCTAAACATTGCTGCTTCTATCTCGGCTGCCTGTCTGATCTACACGATCTGTCTGAAGCTTGCCGAAATGCTGTTCCATGTGGCCGCGGTGCACGAAGCAGGTTATATATGCTCTATCCTGTTTATCATCCCTGGATTTCCATTTATTACAAGCGGCATTGACCTTGCAAAGCTGGATCTACGATCCGGTCTGGAACGACTGACTTATTCCATTATTATCGTTTTGGTTGCAACCATGTCTGCATGGATCATGGCTTTGCTGTTACATTTGCAGCCGCTGTCTTTCGCAGACATGCATATCAATGTATGGGTACATTTTATACTCCGGATAATTACCAGCTTCTGTGGTGTATTCGGATTTTCCCTGATGTTCAACAGTTCTGTTTCAATGGCATGCACGGCTGCAATGATTGGTGCTGTCGCAAATACACTCCGTCTGGAGCTCGTAGACCATTGTGGAATTCCTGCCGCTGTGGCTGCATTTCTTGGGGCACTGACAGCAGGACTGCTTGCATCCTTTATAAAGCAGAATCATGGATATCCAAGGATTTCACTTACAGTTCCTTCCATCGTTATTATGGTTCCGGGACTTTACTTATATCGTGCAATTTATAACTTTGGCATTATGTCTCTTACCGAAGCGGTCTCGTGGTTTACATCTGCAATTATGATCATCATTGCACTTCCACTCGGTCTGATCTCTGCAAGAATTCTGACTGACCGCACATTCCGGTACTGCACATAACACAAATTACCTTATCAAACAAAGGAGGACAAACAAATGCTTACAGCCGTAACAGGTATCAACTGGGGTGACGAAGGAAAAGGTCGTGTCATCGATCTATTAGCAGAGCAGGCGGATATCGTCGTCCGCTATCAAGGCGGAAATAACGCCGGTCACACCGTCGTTGTTGGTCGTGATAAATATGTATTAAATCTGCTTCCATCCGGGATTCTGCATCCGGATGTCACATGTGTTTTAGGGGATGGAATGGTCATTGACTTAGAGCATCTCACGAAGGAAATCGAGGCTCTGCGAGGAAAAGGTATTCCTATCACACCAGAAAATCTAAAGCTTTCCAAGCGTGCCACGATCTCTATGCCTTGGCACCGGGTGCAGGATGAACTAGAGGAAGCCCGGCTGGAAAAGGATGGTTCCGCCTTCGGTTCCACACGTCGCGGTATCGCCTATGCTTACAGCGACAAATATAGAAAGAAAACGCTCCGGCTTGGTGATCTGCTTCATCTGAACGAGGGCTATATACACAACCGGCTGCACATGATGCTGGATGCCAAAAACATGGAGCTTTCCGGCTGTTATCATCAGGAGCCAATGTCCTATCCGGCACTGCTCTCCTGGTGTGAGAAACAGGCGGCAGCATTCTCCGCATATATCTGCGATACCGGCGCATTCTTAAGAAATGCCCTTGCAGACCATAAAAAAGTGCTTTTGGAGGCACAGCTTGGTGCCATGCGTGATATTGACTATGGCATATTCCCATATACATCCAGCTCATCCACGATATCAGCCTATGGTCCGATCGGTGCCGGAATCCCCGGTGCTCCGCTCTCCCATGTCGTCGGTGTTCTGAAAGCATACTCGACCTGTGTCGGTGCTGGTCCATTTACCGCAGAGAAAGCAATGTCCGAATCATGGAAAGATGATCTTCGCCGTGCCGGCAATGAATACGGTGCTGCAACCGGACGTCCAAGACGTGTTGGTCCTTTCGATGCCGTTGCCAGCCGTTACGGACTCCAATGTCAGAACGCAGACCGGATTGCCCTGACAAAACTGGATGTATTAAGCTCCATGAAGGAAATTCCGATTATCACAGAATACCTACAGCACACGAAACATATTATGGATTTTGACCCAACAGATAATATGGATAATCTCCTGCCTGTCATCGATATCGTTCCTGGCTGGCAACAGGATATCTCGCATTGCTGTTCTTATGATGAACTGCCGGACAATGCAAAACGATATATAGAAACGATTGAAAAACTGCTTGATCACGAGATACAATTTATCTCAGTCGGTGCGGAACGAAATCAATACCTGACAAAAGGGGAATGGCTGTAAAGCCACTCCCCTTTGTTATGTGTACATCTTCACTCTTCTCTGATACTCTGCATACGTGAGCGGTGCTTTCTCACTCAGTATCTTTGATTTAATCACAGTTCCGATAAATAACGTATGGGAACCACAAGATATCTTCTCTGTCACCGTCGCTCCAAGCATCGCCACGCTCTGCCATCCGAGATACGGGATTCCCTGTTCATTGACCGGAAGCTCCAGTGTTTTCATTTTATCAACATCTCTTCCAGACTGATATCCAAAATGCTTGATTGTCTCGAAGGTGCATGTCTCATCTAAGATACTGACTGCAAATATCCCACTCTTTTTGAGTAACTCACATGTATAACTCTGATTGGAAACCGCAATTGCAATCTGTACCGGCTCGTGGCTGATCTGCATACATGTATCAATGATACAGCCATTTGCTTTTTTCTCCCACACCGTCGATAACATGTATAATCCATAGGTAATACACTGTGTTGCTGTCCGTTCCATCTTCCACATCTCCTATCTGATTTTGTTTCCGATAGTATGTGCAAAATGAGATTTTCTATAGATAAAATATTATCAATTTAAGCAAAAATGGTACAAAACAGATCATATATTGTCTATTTTGTACCATCATCAAAGGACAGGAAATAAGATTTAAAATCTGTATTTGGATTGTTCTAGCTCCACATTGCCTCGATCTCAGTCTTGGATACCACACCGACACTTTTCTTCACGATCTCGCCATCTTTGAACAGAATCAAAGTCGGGATGCTTGCCACGCCATAAGACATCGCAATATCCATCGCCTGATCGACATCGAGCTTGCAGACCTTGACCTTTCCTTCATACTCGTCCGCAATCTCAGAAACCGTTGGTGCCAGCATCTTACACGGGCCACACCATGTTGCCCAGAAATCTACGAGCACGAGTCCCTTTGCATCGAGTACTTCTGCCTTAAAATTATCGTTATTTAAAATTACTTCTGCCATTTTCATTCACTCCTTATCTTTTGATTTATGTTACCCTTTGCTGCTTCCTTTTAATCACGCTACCACGCTTCACCCGGATATTTCATGCCCCAGTCTTTCCGAAGCTTCGTCATGATTTCCATTACATCCCTGGAATACGCAAGCTGCATCGCGGATGCATCCCCGCTTTTTACTGACTGTTCCATATCCTGCATCTCATAGTACAGCGCATCCGCAGTATCTCCGGCTGTAATCTCCGTCTGCGCGCCACTTTCGGCATCCACGATGACTGCCTTATCCGCGCGCGGATATTCCATGATCTCGATATATCCTTTTTCCAGACTGATCATCGCACGCTTTGGCTGTTTTGAATGCATCGAGAGTGCAACCGTTGCCATCTGCCCCTGGGCATTCTTGAGCAGAATTGTTGCCTGCTCATCCGAACCGGTCGGAGAAGGCTTCCACTGGCTCACGATCTCATCCGGCTGTTCGTCCAGAAAACTCCGGACGATTGACAATGCATATACGCCGATATCAAGCATCGCGCCACCGGCAAGATTCATATTGAAGAACCGGTTAGACATATCATATTCCTTGAAGCTTCCGAAATTCATCGTGATGATCTGCACCTTTCCAAGCTCACCACTTTGCACGATATCCCACAGCTTCTTGTAGATTGGCATATGCCAGATCGTCATTGCTTCTGCAAGCACAAGCTTTTTTTCTTTCGCAAGCGCGATCATATCATCCAATTCTCTGCTGTTAAGCGTAATTGATTTTTCAACAAGCAGATGCTTTCCATACATCAGCGCCTGCTTCATAAATGCATAATGTGTATTATGCGGACTCGTAATATAGATGATATCTACATCCGCATCCAAAAACATATCATCGATCGTATCATATACTTTGGAAACACCATATTTTTCAGCAAATGCAACCGCCTTCTCATGCGTCCGGTTTCCAACTGCATATAACGATTTTCCCATCTTCTGCAATGCCTGTGCCATCTCATTTGCGATCACGCCGGTACCAAGCACTGCCCAATTCAACGTATCCTGCATCCACTTTACTCCTCATCTTTCACTAATATGTTTCAATACCATTAAAATAATCTTTTACCATCTTCACCACGACACCCGACAACAGGAATACCGCAATCAGGTTCGGGATTACCATCAAACCATTAAATGTCTCCGCGATGCTCCAGAGGAGCCCGAGATTCATCGTTGCACCAACGATTGCAACCAGGGAATACACAAGCATGAACGGTTTATTTACCCGTGTACCAAACAGAAATTCAATACATCGGACACCGTAAAGTCCCCAGCCGATGATTGTTGAAAATGCAAAACAACACATTGCAATCGCTGTGAAGATGGATACCCAGCCACCATAAGTCGCAGTGAATCCACTGATTGTAAGCTCTGCGCCTGCCGCCTCTCCATATCCAATCGGAACTTTACTGCATAAGATTACAAGTGCGGTCAATGTACAGATCACTATCGTATCAACAAATACTTCGAAGATTCCGAAGAATCCCTGCTTTACCGGTTTTCTTGTATCTGCACATGCATGTGCGATTGAACCGGTACCAAGACCAGCCTCGTTCGAGAAGATACCACGGGAAACACCTTTCTTCATACTCATGAAGAAGCTTCCAACGACGCCACCAGTCACAGATGCCGGGTTAAATGCGCCTTCAAAGATGGATGCAAATACCGTTGGCACGTTCTTGACATTCAGCAGCACAACTCCGATTGCAAGCACAATATACATTACTGCCATAAACGGTACCAGTTTCTCTGTTACCTGTCCGATCCGCTTAATTCCGCCGAGCAGAATGAGCGCAATCAGGATTGCAAGCACAATTCCGATAATGAGATTCAGGGTAGAAACCTGATTCTCGGAAATTACATTATAATTAAACAATGCTGAGTCAATCGCCGTTGTGATCGTATTGACCTGCGTTGCATTTCCCGTACCAAATACCGTCAATACGCCAAATGCAGAGAACAGATATGCCAGCCATTGCCAGTGCTTCTTCAATCCATTCTTAATATAATACATCGGTCCACCGACATAATCGCCATCTTTATTTTTCTCGCGAAAATGCACCGCAAGTGTAACCTCTGCAAACTTCGTACACATACCGAGCAGTGCAGATATCCACATCCAGAAAATCGCACCAGGACCTCCGATGGCGATAGCTCCGGCTACTCCGGCTACATTTCCGGTTCCAACCGTTGCCGCAAGTGCCGTACAGACTGCCTGAAACGGTGTGAGCGCACCGTCGCCCGCTTCCTTCTTCTTGAACATTCGTCCGAATGTCACCTTCATGGCATACGGAAACTTCCGTATCTGTAAAAACCGGGTACGAAAGCTCAAATATAACCCAACACCGATAATACAGATCATCGCCGGGACGCCCCAGATAAAATTATTGATCACACTATTGACTGCGTCTACTTTTTCTAACATTGATAAACTCCTATTCTAAAAGCCTTCCTTCTTTCGCTGTTTCCGAAGCTCGCTGCGTTTCTTTCCGGTCTCCCATTCCGCTTCTTCCACAACTGTCTCTAATTTCAATCTTGGTACCCGCCGCGGCTTATTATCCTCATCCAATGCAACCAGTGTCAGATATGCACGGTTCACCGGATAACGCATCCCATCTATCTTCTCTAAATAGGAATCCACGCGGATTTCCATCGACGAATTTCCGACATAGGTTACGCGTCCGATCAATACGACAATATCATGCTGACGAAGGCTACGCAGAAAAGTCAGATTATCTACCGATGCTGTGAGCACATGTCCCTCAGAATGCCGCATAGCCGTAAGACCTGCCACCTCGTCAATCCAGCCCATCAGTATTCCACCAAACATCACATCTGCGCCATTTAAATGTTCCGGACGAATCTCATGAAACTGTTCTGTCAGAGAATCCGCAACCCGTTTTTCTTTTATTTGCTCTTCCATGCTGTCATTCCTTTCCTGCTCTCATCCGATCAACTCATACTGTAGAAATTCATACTTTAATTTCGAGCCTTCCCCAATATTCTCCGGCAACAACGCTCTTGCAACCAGTTTCAGATCATCGGACTCAATATCCGTCCGTTTGAGATTTGCATAATCTCCATCTATGCTTACTACTTCATAATACCATGTTTCCATACGATAGCTCCCTATATCATCTTAATCCATAATGCTTATTGTATCATACTTCATCACACACCGACGTGATGACCTGTGCATATCAGCGTGCTTCATTATATCATGTCACCGGATTATTTTCATCTTTTAATTCCATTTTTCTACAATTTTATGTCATGATACATACGCCCCGCAGTTGCCTTTTTCCCTTCAAAATGCTAAGATATTTCCAGTTAAAAAACACATATATAAGAAAGGAATGTCCCATGCCTGTAAATAAAAATAACGGTTACCATACATTATCCAAAGATTTATCAGAACGTATCGAACAGGATCGCGCGAATCACTGGGTCAATCCATATGCCTGCCCGGATTCTGCCATCATCCGTCGTTTTGACGATCATGACAAGCCACATCTCTGGCGTCCTGCTTTCGTTATGGATGTCGAGAAAATCCTGCACAACAATTATTATAACCGATATTCGGATAAAACGCAGGTTATCTCCTGCTATAAAAATGACGATATCTCCAGGCGTGCGTTACATGTGCAGCTCGTCTCCCGTATCGCACGTACTATCGGCATGACACTTGGCTTAAACCTGGATCTGATTGAAGCGATTTCCCTTGGACATGATATCGGTCACACTCCGTTCGGACATGCCGGGGAGCGTTTCTTAAATGCACTTTATAACGGGCATACCGGACGATTGTTCAATCATAATATTCACAGTGCACGTGTCCTGGATCATCTGATTTTCCGGAATGTAAGCCTGCAGGTATTAGACGGTGTCATCTGCCATAATGGTGAGCTTGAGCAGCAGGAATATAAACCAAAGCGCTTTTCTGCCACGGATCCATGGGGAGAATTTGATACCAATCTCGAAGACTGCTACACCGATCCTTCTGCGAACAAACGACAGATTCCCGGCACACTGGAGGGCTGTATCATGCGGATCAGTGACATTATTGCATATCTTGGCAAGGACCGGCAGGACGCATTAAAGATTGGTCTGATTGAAAATAATAACCACTTTACTTCCGGTACGCTTGGCACAACCAATGCACAGATTATCAATAATATGACAGTCAGCATCATAGAGCACAGCTATGGAAAACCTTATATCAGTATGGATAAAGATGTATACGAAACTTTTTCAAAGGCGAAAACAGAAAACTATCAGACAATATATAACAATCCGCAGTTAAATGATATGTACAACAACAATATCCGTCCGATGTTCCACGATATGTATGAAGCACTTCTCACACAGGCAAAAAGGATGGACCAATCATCCATCCTTTACAAACATCATATTAATTATATCCGAAGTGCCAACCAATATAGTCATTATTTTAATATTGATAAATACATGGAGCACTACCTGAGTCAGGATCCGAATGAAATTGTCGTTGATTTCATGGCAAGCATGACCGATGATTATTTTATTGATCTGTACAACTACCTGTTTCCAAACGGATCCTACAAGGTTGACTATATCGGGTATTTCGACTAATGCATCAACAAGGACGTATACAATCATTTCATAATTGTATACGTCTTATTTTTTTCCGGAATTCATCGAATTGATATGGTTTCTTACGAAACCACAAGGATGTCTTCTAATCCGGAATAATCTCGATATATACCTGATCATATTTGTGCTTTAATTCCTGCTTGATCTCATCCCTTACCTGATGCAGGATGCTGATATGTATCACATCTGTCTGGTTGCCGATATAGACTTCCACCCAGATCTTCCGTCCCGTCTGGATCACATCAAGGAATGTCACTTCGTATGGATAATCCTTCATATGCTTATCTACGATGGAACGGATCTGGTTCAACACCTCTTCCTCCGGTGCAAACAAAACCAGATTCTTGATGCTCTGGAAGATCACAACGACCGGCTCCCGGATCAGCAAAATCGCCATCACTGCCGCTACTGCCGGATCAATATATGGTGTCAGGAAATGAAGCTTCGTATGAAGCAGCAACACCTGTACCACAAATGCAACCGCCACACCCAGGCTGCTCACAACATCCAGCTTCCACATATAGAGCTCTGCTTTGATCGTCTCTGACTCGTATTTCTTACTGTAATGATTCAGTACGAGATACATCGCTGCACATCCTATGCAGACAAGGAACTCAAACACTGCAATCTTCCCAGCATTTACCTCATGTCCGCCATGCACGAGCAGCTTTACGTTCTCCACAAGCAGATTACAAGTGAGTGCCAGCAAGACGCTGTACTTCACGAGCAGGAATAGCGATTCTACCTGTGAGTATCCATATGGGTGTTTCTCCGTAACCGGCTTATACAGAAGCGGCACCAACACAAGAAACGGTCCGATCATAACAAGATCTGCCGCATCAAACAAACAGTCCGTAAGCAGCGAATGCGAATGCGTGATCCACGCCATAACTCCTTCCGCTATAATAAATAAAAGGCTTCCAAGAAAAGATAATCGTAATATCTTCTTCTCTATCTTCAACTTATCTTTCTTCATATATATTTTCCTCTTCCCATTCTCGCCTTTTACTATAACATAAAAATCCCGTTTGGAAAATATACCAAACGGGATTGCTTTATTTTTTTTATGACATACACAAGTAAATCATTACTTATGGAAGCCAGCTTATACGAACCTCTTTCAGCTGTCCGGTTACATCATTAAACTCGAACTCATATCCACTGTCACCCATATACACTTCTGATTCTATCATATACTTTACATTTTTCCCATCCTCTTCAGCATTTTCACTGCTATTTTCCAGCAGCTCATCCTTTGTAAGGGTAGTAGGGAATGAAAAATGTACCTTTTTTGCTCCATCTATCATATATTCACTGATTTCAGCATTCATGGAAGCATCATAATCCGGCTGTGGTACATAGAGGTGCGAATATCTCACATATGAAAGCACACAGTCCTCAGCCTTCTGCTCGCTGTCAGTGAAATTACCAAATTTAAACTGCATTGTTACATAATCGTTGATAGATGCCTGATACCTCTCAGTTTCATAATTTACATTTACATTGTTGCCACTGTTGTTAAGGTCACTCTCATCAAATGGAATACCTGCATCTATAAGATCCTTGAGTGTTGATTCTCCTAATATGAGCTTCGTACCATTGTACACAAATGATCTGTTGTCCATATCTGCATATTTCTCGCTGAGTCCCTGCTCCAATGTGAAATCATCATATACCGGAAGCGTAAACTCCGTTGATTCATCATATGTATCAGCAATATCCTCCGTATCATCTGCCGATATATCAGCAGCATCTTCTCCTGTAGTATTTTTCTCCGTTACAGTTACCTGTTCTGTTGCCTCTGTCTTCTCTGCTTTGTTGTCCGACTCGTCTGTCCCACAGCCAACAAGAGACATTCCAAGTACTACTGTGACAAGTCCCAGCTGCAGCATCCTTCTGTTTTTCATATAGTATGTTCCTCCTTGATAAAAATATGTTTTCGGATTTATTATCACTTATCACCCGAAATCTGTCGAGGTTAAATCAGTAGCATCCATGCAACCAGTGGTAGCAATGATTGATTTTTGCAATTTTTATCACTTTTTATCAATCAATATATATTTTTTAATTTTCTCACTCCTCAGTAATGCTCATAAACCTTGTATATGTCTTAGGGTTCATTATCTCCGGAGAATCATCAGCAAATCCATTTATGCTGTATATATTGCCATCTTCAAGATCTGTATACGCATTAAAGTAATACGAAGTCTTCCTTGTGCCGTTCCGTATACGCAATATGGAATAGGCATAATAATAGTAAATTTTTCCCTTTTCCTCATACTGTCCTTCGGCTGTAACCTTGGAAATCCCGGCAGAGTTGCTGTCTTCTGCCATATCAGCTGCACTCTTCCATGTATACGGAATAACAGACACTATCACCTGTGATTTATCAGCCTCAGAATAATAAGATTTCCCAGTCTGATCATCTCTTAGAAGTATGAAATTCTCTGGAATTTCATAGGATACATATATATCTTCATTTGCAATGCTGTCCACAAGCTCTGCATCAGTATATTCTTCTTTCACGACATCTGAACTGAATGTGCCTGAATACCCATCTGCCTGCCAGTATGAGCCTGTCATATCATTTGTCTCATCCGTAGGAACTGCACTGGAAGTAACACAAGCTGCCTCATCAATGGCCTTTTCATACATATCATTTCTCGATGCAGTATCCATGGCAGCTATATCTGTTCCATCAAATCTTACCACTGTGAGAAACCGTTTATCATCTCCTGCATCTGAAATGAGCACACAGAAATATGAACTGTCATATTCAGCGCCACGTTCCTCCTTCATGCTCACTATATATCTTATATACTCCCTGTCATCCACACGAATCTTCTCGGGATACTGTTCCATCGTATAGCCGGATTCCTTCATATGTTGTACACGTCCGTCTCTGTCATTCCAGAAATCATCAGCAGAATCATCCTCAACATCTATCTGTACCAGATACTCGTCGGTACTTCTTATGTTGAGACAGCCACTTTCATGTATAATAGCTATTCCTACTGGTTTTACGGAAAAAGCATATCCCTTAAATACGATATGCCACAGTTCAGAGTACAACGTCTCATCTTCTGTCTGATCATGGTTTTTCAGATTGATTACGCCCATAAAATCCAAAGCAGCAGCTATTGCACCTGCAAATATAACGACAGATATAATCACATATAATACCTTTTTAAATTTCTTCATCCGCTTTTTCATCCTCAAGTATTATCTGAAGTATTTCCTCTTTCTTTATTCTTTGCATCTCGGATCCTGTAAGTATCAGAAGGATAATCATTACAATCACAAAAACCGCAACAAAAATCAGCGTCGACAGGCTGTAGTTCAAAAACAATCCTGAATTATCATTTCCTGTGTAACACTGTATATAATCTCCATCCCGTATTCCAGGCACATCAAGCCATACAGTATTCATTATCTTTCTTCCATCATCATCAAAATAACACAGATCAGCCTTTGTATACTGCTGGTACACCTTCTCAACACGTACATTATCGTTTTTATCTTTATGGTTGCTCCACTCATTCCTGACAAACAACACTGCCATCATAACAATGGAAAATATACATATAACTGTCATAATTCCAAATATTACTTTAAGCCTCATGAACCGGTTCCTGCCTCGAAGATTTTTCATGTGCACTATATTGTTTGATGCTAAATTCTCCTGAGTCAGTTCACCCTGTTTTTTTCTTTCTTCTCCATATATAAGCTCATCCATCTGAACATCAAGTATCTCACATATACACACAAGTCTGTCAAGATCCGGATATGCCTTATCTCTCTCCCATTTGGACACTGCCTGTCTGCTTACACCTATCTTATCAGCAAATTCTTCCTGACTCAGTTCGGCTTTCTTACGATATTCCTGTATTCTGGATCCTATATACAACATCCTTTTCCCTCCTCTTAATAGTCGGCGTTTCTCTTAACTCTTCAAAATGAAACGGAGCCCCTGTCACTGCAACATAAAATGGCAAAGGACTCCTATGAAGTTTTCCATCAGTCCTCTTTTGTAGTAAAATTTGATGAGATACTCTGGTAATGAATCCATGTTTGTGACAACAAATGTGTACATGTAAACCATCTGGTTTTCCGGCTTTTCACCCTTGCATACCACACGCCTTTCATAAGGCCATCAGCCAGTTTCACAGCTATGCCGTAAATAATCATATATATTTAATTCTCAATACCCAACCACATCATACTTCGGATTGCTCTCCTGATCCTCATACATGACAACAAGCTTGTCCTCACATACCATAATTGAAAAGATGTAGGTCGGATCAGTATATGCAACCGATTCATAGCAATCCGCATATCGCTTTAGAACTTTTTCATTATTGCCATTCAAATCCGTCTGTATCAATTCTGTATTTCCATTTTCCTGTTTCAGATAAAACAGTTTATCACCATAGGAATTATACTCCAGAACATGTTCCGATATTGTTATATACTGTGTTTCATTGGACTCTTGTTTCTGGTCTGTTTTCTCACACTTTTTTAACGTATACATCCCATTCTCATCTATACATAACAGATATCTGTTTCCATTTTTCCTGATACTTTTTTCACCATATTCATTATAGACAGCTTCCAGATAATAACTATCATCATCATAGATAATCTCAGCATAAAAATCCTTTGCACGACTATAAGCTTGGCCAATAAATTTTCCCAGATATAATTCCTTCTTATCTATATTTATCTGACTCTCTATTTTTACCCTATATACATCAAAATACTCATAATCATCGTCTACAGGAGTCTCATAATAGAGATATCCATCTTTTATTGCGCAATAAAAAGCTGAATCTGTATATGGTTCATCTACATTTCCATTTTCCACATTTATCCGGCTTAAGAAATAAGCATCCTGTAAATAATATGTAAAATATACATATCCGTCGTAGTAATCTAACCGGTAAATGCGTCCTGTTTCCTCACTGTCATCCATCATCCATGCCTTCCTGATGTCATCGAGTGTAATGATTGTCGACATGTCGCCTTCTTCACCAACCTTGCAGATTGCATTCTCAGTTTTATGAAAGAAAAACAGTTCATCCCCATTTGCCACTGCACGCTCGTTGTAATTCATTACTTTATCCTCATATGTTGCATCCGGACCGTGTTCTTCTTTTGAATATGCACCATAGAATGATTTGTAATTATTGTAAATAACAAAATTCTTTCCAACAAAAAATGCGGATACACACACGAACGCAATTCCCACAACCAGAGACGATATATGAACCGCTTTGGTCTCCTTATCAAACAAATTCTTATTTCGCCGATACTCGTATATGTGGATAAGCAAAACAATTATCATCACAGCTATTCGCACAAAATACAAAACTGTACTTTGTTCTGCATAAACATGTGCCTTAAAACAATACATATTGCTTATAAAATCGACAATCAAAACTACAATTATTGTCACATCCGCGAACAAATCCAGACGCGCCGAAGTTTTTTCATTTACCTTCTGCATAATCCATGCCAGAACATAGCACACCAATGCGCAGGTAAATAACACGTCCAGTCCTAGCCAGAAATTTGCACCATACACTTTAACAAAATCATCCAGATTGCAAAGTCTGGCATACTTCGTGTAAAAAGCAAGCCCAAATGGATATTCTTCTCTCCACAATGGTGATGCACCGATTAACTGTTTCAATGCCTGACATGCCACAATCATTGCAATCAGACGTACAAACCAGATTCTGTGATATGTGATTATTTTCTTCTGTTCATCTTCCAGCATTATACTCCCCCCTGTTTTCGTTCTTTTACTTTATTTCAATTTTTGTAACCATATCAAGTATACACAAAATACATATACTTGTCATTCACAAAATGGAGTCAAGCAAAAAAATCCCCTACACTCCATTATGAAGTATAGGGGATTCCTTTATTTGATTACGAAATCAAAATATCTACCATATGTGGTGTATCCTACTTATTAGCGATTGCAGCCTGAGCAGCAGCAAGTCTAGCGATAGGTACACGGAATGGTGAACATGATACATAATCAAGACCAATCTTGTGGCAGAACTCAACAGATGAAGGATCTCCACCGTGCTCACCACAGATACCGATATGAAGCTTTGGATTTACTGGCTTACCAAGCTTAACTGCCATATCCATGAGCTTACCAACACCTGTCTGGTCAAGCTTAGCAAATGGATCGTTCTCGAAGATCTTAGCATCATAGTAAGCATTGAGGAACTTACCAGCATCATCTCTTGAGAAACCAAATGTCATCTGAGTCAGATCGTTTGTACCGAAGCAGAAGAAGTCAGCTTCCTTAGCGATGTCATCAGCTGTAAGAGCAGCTCTAGGGATCTCGATCATTGTACCAACTTCGTACTTCAGGTCTACGCCTGCAGCAGCGATCTCAGCATCAGCAGTCTCAACAACTGTCTTCTTAACATACTTAAGTTCCTTAACCTCACATACAAGTGGGATCATGATCTCTGGCTCAACATTCCAATCCGGATGTGCCTTCTGAACTTCGATAGCTGCACGGATAACTGCCTTTGTCTGCATCTTAGCGATTTCCGGATAAGTAACAGCAAGACGGCATCCTCTGTGACCCATCATAGGGTTGAACTCATGAAGTGAGTTGCAAAGAGCCTTGATCTCATCAACTGTCTTATTCTTAGCCTTAGCAAGCTTCTCGATATCAGCATCCTCTGTAGGAACGAACTCATGAAGAGGTGGATCCAAGAATCTGATTGTAACAGGATTTCCTTCAAGTGCCTCATAGAGTGCCTTGAAGTCATTCTGCTGATATGGAAGGATCTTGTCCAGAGCTTCTTCTCTCTCTTCTACTGTATCAGAGCAGATCATCTCACGGAATGCTGCGATTCTCTCTGGATCGAAGAACATATGCTCTGTACGGCAAAGACCGATACCTTCTGCACCAAGCTCACGAGCCTTCTTAGCATCTGCCGGTGTATCAGCATTTGTTCTAACCTTCAATGTTCTATACTTATCAGCCCATGCCATAACTCTACCGAATGTACCAGCGATAGAAGCATCAACTGTCTTGATAACTCCATCATAGATGTTACCTGTTGTACCATCGATTGAAATGAAGTCACCTTCCTTAAATGTCTTACCTGCAAGTGTGAACTGCTTGTTTTCCTCATCCATGATGATGTCGCCACAACCAGATACACAACATGTACCCATACCACGAGCAACTACGGCTGCGTGAGATGTCATACCACCACGAACTGTCAGGATACCCTGAGCAGACTTCATACCTGTGATATCTTCTGGTGATGTTTCAAGACGAACAAGGATAACTTTCTCTCCTCTTGCAGCCCACTCTACAGCGTCATCAGCTGTGAATACGATCTTACCACAAGCAGCTCCTGGTGATGCTCCAAGTGCTTTTGCCATTGGTGTAGCAGCTTTCAGAGCTTTCGCATCGAACTGTGGGTGAAGCAGGGAATCAAGGTTACGAGGGTCGATCATTGCAACAGCCTCTTCCTCTGTTCTCATTCCTTCATCTACAAGGTCGCAGGCAATCTTAAGAGCTGCCTGAGCTGTTCTCTTACCATTACGTGTCTGAAGCATGTACAGTTTACCGTGCTCTACAGTGAATTCCATGTCCTGCATATCTCTGTAGTGAGTCTCCAGAGTCTTGCATACATCTTTGAACTGTGCGAATGCTTCTGGGAACTTCTGCTCCATCTCGGAAATGTGCATAGGTGTACGAACACCGGCAACAACGTCCTCTCCCTGAGCGTTTGTCAGGAACTCTCCGAACAGACCATTCTCTCCTGTAGCAGGGTCACGTGTGAAAGCAACACCTGTACCACAGTCATCTCCCATATTACCAAATGCCATCATCTGTACGTTGACAGCTGTTCCCCATGAATAAGGGATGTCATTGTCACGGCGGTATACGTTAGCTCTTGGGTTATCCCATGAACGGAATACAGCCTTAACAGCTTCCATAAGCTGTACCTTAGGATCTGTCGGGAAGTCCTCACCGATCTTCTCTTTGTACTCAGCCTTGAACTGCTCTGCAAGTTTCTTAAGATCATCAGCGTCAAGATCTACATCCTGTTTAACACCTTTCTCTTCTTTCATCTTGTCGATCAGTTCCTCGAAGTATTTCTTACCAACTTCCATAACTACATCGGAGAACATCTGGATGAATCTTCTGTAGCAGTCCCAAGCCCAACGTGGGTTGCCTGAAGCTTTTGCCAGTGTCTCAACAACCTCTTCGTTAAGTCCAAGGTTAAGAATTGTATCCATCATACCAGGCATAGAAGCTCTAGCTCCTGAACGTACGGAAACGAGAAGCGGGTTCTCTTTATCTCCGAATTTCTTACCTGTAATTCCTTCCATCTTATCGATAGCTTCCATGATCTGAGCCATAATCTCATCGTTGATCTGTCTGCCATCCTCATAGTACTGTGTACAAGCCTCTGTTGTTACTGTGAATCCCTGTGGTACAGGAAGACCCAGATTTGTCATCTCTGCCAGGTTTGCGCCTTTTCCACCGAGAAGGTTTCTCATATCTGCGTTACCTTCAGTGAACATATAAACCCATTTTGCCATGATCAATGACCTCCTAAAATAATTTTTACAAATAAAATAATTTTATTTCGCATATAATATTTTAATGGTTTTATACTTATGAGTCAAGTCTTTTGTCCGTAATTATATACAATTTTTACAAATGCTTTTTGTATACTTTTCATATTGGTTAACCTATCTTTCACAAATTGTAAACACATCGTCCATCAGGCTGTCATTTTGCATATTTGCATTAATCCCCATACAATGTGCAACATGCACAAAAAAAATAGTTGTCCATGCTTTATAAGAACTTGGAAACAACTATTTTTTTGTGATTAATATACAATTTACACATATCATTGCTATGGTGTTCCCGCCACCAACATCATGCAATTTTCCTCAAAATCAACAAGTACGTAATCTTTATCTCATTTCTTCAATAAATGCCTTATATCCCTTATAAGCTTCATACACATCTGCCTTGCTTGTCACTTCCCACGGCGCATGCATACTCAACACTGCGACACCGCTGTCGATGACTTCCATGCCATAATTTGCCATAATGTAAGCGATTGTTCCACCACCGCCGGCATCTACTTTTCCAAGTTCAGCGAACTGGTATGCAACACTCTGCGCATCCATTGCATTTCTGATCTTTGCAAGATATTCTGCATTTGCGTCATTAGAACCGCTCTTTCCGCGAGCACCTGTAAACTTGTTGAATACAAGTCCTTTTCCAAAGAATGCAGAACTGCGTTTTTCGAATACTTCAGCATACATCGGATCATAAGCTGCGCTCACATCAGAAGAAAGCATTCTGGAATTCATCAGCGCTCTTCTGACTTTCAGGTCAGACTCCCCTTCTGTCAGTGCCACAAGTTCTGCAACTGTATTTTCAAAGAAACGAGAATGCATTCCGGTCGCGCCAACACTTCCGATTTCCTCTTTATCTACAAGAATACAGCATGCTGTGTGCTCTACTTCTTCCACATCGAGCATTGCAAAGAGGGATGTGAATGCACACACACGATCATCTTGTCCGTAAGCAAGCACCATACTGCGATCCAATCCACAGTCACGAGCCTTTCCTGCCGGAACAATTTCAAGCTCTGCGGAGAGGAAATCCTCTTCCTCCATGTCATAATATTGTTTCAGAAGATTGATTACATTTGCTTTTACAGCCTCTTTTTCCTTTTCTTCTAATGTTTCATCCTGCTCAATCGGGCGGCTTCCGATCAGAAGATCAAGCTTCTCTCCTTCTACAACCGTTGCAGCCTTTTTCTCCATCTGTTTCGACGCGAGATGGATCAGCAGATCCGTGATAACAAAGACCGGATCATCTTCTTTTTCACCGATACTTACCTGAACTGTTGTGCCATCTTTCTTTGCAATCACTCCATGAAGGGCAAGTGGAAGTGTCACCCACTGATATTTCTTGATTCCACCATAATAATGTGTATCAAGATAAGCAAACTCTTCATTTTCATACAAAGGATTCTGCTTTACGTCAATGCGCGGGGAATCGATATGAGCTCCAAGAATATTCATACCTTCTGTCAGCGGTTTTGTACCCATATGAAACAGCGCAATTGTTTTGTTCATACACACGGCATACAGTTTATCTCCGGCTTTCACTTCTTCTCCATTTTTAATGATATCTCTGATATCCTTATATCCCTCTGCTTTTGCCTTTTCAACTGCCAGTGCAACACACTCGCGCTCTGTCTTGCCGGCATCAAGGCAGTTCTTGTATTCTGTATTCACCTGTTCTAATCTGTCCAGCTCTTCCTTACTGTAAGTTGTCCATGCATTTTTTCTGTCCATGTCATTCTCCTCCTGTTCTATCTTCCATGCTATTTTAAAGTTATAAAGAAACAGCCCAAACTGAATCCACAAGCTTACCTGTGAACTACAGTCCGGGCTTTTCTTATTTATCTTACCACTCGAATTTCTTCTCGAAGTATGCTTTCAGATCTTCAATCTTAACTCTTTCCTGTTCCATTGTATCACGGTCACGTACTGTAACAGCTCCGTCTTCCTCAGAATCGAAGTCATATGTTACACAGAATGGAGTACCGATCTCGTCCTGACGACGGTAACGTTTTCCGATATTTCCACGATCATCGAACTCACAGTTGTAGTACTTGGATAACTCTGCAAATACTTTCTCTGCGCCTTCGTTCAGTTTCTTGGAAAGTGGGAGCACACCGATCTTAACCGGAGCCAGTGCCGGATGGAAATGAAGTACAGTTCTCATATCCGGTTTCTCTTCTGTTCCGATATTCTCCTCATCATATGCACTGCAAAGGAATGCAAGTACAACACGGTCAGCACCAAGTGATGGCTCGATAACGTATGGAATGTATTTCTCCTTTGTCTCATCATCAAAGTATGTCATATCCTGTCCGGATACATTCTGATGCTGAGTCAGGTCATAATCCGTACGGTCAGCGATTCCCCACAGCTCACCCCATCCGAATGGGAAAAGGAACTCAACGTCTGTAGTAGCCTTACTGTAGAAGGAAAGCTCTTCCTGATCATGGTCACGGTAACGTACTTCCTCATCTTTCAGTCCAAGAGATGACAGCCAGTTCAGGCAGAAGCTCTTCCAGTAATCAAACCACTCAAGGTCTGTGTCTGGTTTGCAGAAGAACTCAAGCTCCATCTGCTCGAACTCTCTTGTACGGAATGTAAAGTTACCCGGTGTGATCTCGTTACGGAAAGACTTACCGATCTGTCCGATACCGAATGGAAGTTTCTTTCTGGATGTACGCTGTACATTCTTGAAGTTTACAAAGATACCCTGTGCTGTCTCAGGACGAAGGTATACTGTGTTCTTCGCATCCTCTGTAACACCCTGGAATGTCTTGAACATCAGGTTGAACTGACGGATATCTGTAAAAT
>OLIS01000985.1_pt1 | contig 21304 bp, 10 predicted proteins | sample 1601351 | NCBI WGS metagenome assembly OLIS01 (sample SAMEA2452122, study PRJEB22498) | human gut metagenome | biome: human feces; feature: human gut; material: feces | place: Australia | collected 2012
TCACAACAACCTTCTTGCCACCCTTGATGTAGAGACCTGCGGGGAGCTTGCCGCTCACGCGCACACCACTCAATGTGTAAGTGGCAGCGGCCTTGGCATCAGTCTTGGCATTGTTGATGCCAGTAGCCATGCCAATACCATATTCAAGCGTTATGGCAGGAATATTGTTGCCCTCGGGGTCGAGGAAGTAGCCCTCGGGGATTTCGATAGTGTATATACCCTTCTCAGTCTGATTTACCGGGATAGTATATTTGCCCCAGTTGACATCATCGGCCAAAGCGTCAACGCGGGCAATCTGCTCACCATTCTTCTTGATGGTAATCATGCCTGAGCCAGTACCTACGCCGTCCGTTTCATAATCAACAAAGTCGATAGTCACATCGCCGAGTTCGGTTACTGTGCTGCCGTTCACAGGGTCGGTAGTGTAGTTCACCTCAACAGGTACGTCCTCACCCTTTACCGTGAAGAAGCCCTCGTAAGACTTTGACACCACGCCATCAAACTGCTCGCCCGAAGTAAAGTAGCCTGCAGGAATGACGAGCGTGTAGCCGCCCTCCGCCTTGATAGGCTCCTCGAGCGTGAGGCGCATGGTGTTGGAAGTGGCAAAATAAGCCTTGTCGGTAGCCTCCTGACCATACTTTGCAACAGCCTCCTCATAAGAGGCATTGTTGATGTAGTCAGCAATCTCCTGCACCTCGGGGTCGTCATATACATAGGTGGCCGACACTACCGGCACATCAACGGTGTTGAGCATGTCGAACACGTGAGCCTCGGAAATGTCAATGCTGCCAAGCCCTATCACATCGGGGGCAGTCACGTCAAACTGATAAAGCGAGTCAAGGTCCTCAGTAACACCCTGTACGGGCAATACGGTGAGTTCGGCACCATTATAGTCGAGCGTAAACTCGATGGCGCGCAGAGTGTTCTCGCGCAATCCGCTGTTGCCACGCACACGCTGGCCGTTCTGGTCCTCGGCCACCACGTTGATGGTTACAAAGCGGTCCTCAATGCCAGCAGCCGTTGTGGGGTCGATGCTGAGCACCCACTGGTTAGAGTATCCCTCGTTGTCGGGCTCAACAGCCTCGTAAGCGGTGAAAGGTATGAATTCGCGCATCTGTCCACCGGCTATACCCGTCTCGTCCTGCTTAATCTTTACAAGGCCACTGTAGTTGAGCGTAAGCTTGAAGTTGTCGGCACTGCTGATGGTGCTGTCGGCCGGTGTAAAGCTGTCGAGCGTGATGTCGCTGTACACATAGTCGGGCTCAGAGCCAGTGAAGTAGAGCGTATCGGTGCCCACCACAATGTCGCGGTAGGGGTTGAAATTCTTGCCTATCTGCTGGTAGCCTGTCACCACCACGCGGTAGGTGTGGCCCAAATAGAGCTTGGTGTTGCCTGCACCCACCACCTGGCCTTCCCAGCCGGCGTCGGTGTGGTTTTCGATGTGCGTCTTAGTCACCACGTATGCCTCGTCGCCCTCAGCAGCGTTGAGGTCGAACACATCATAGGTTACATACGAAATGCTGTCGTTGCCGGTCACGTTGTCGTAATTAGTAGTAATCACAACGGGGGCATCAGCCACAAATACGCCAAGCGAGGCACCCCTCAAACTTACCGGTGCAGCCTCAGCCGATTCCTGATAAGTCATGTCGAGCACGGCAAAGCCATTGTACTTGGCCGAGAAGAGCGCGCTGTAGTCCTTGCCATCGGCGGCCTTGAGGTCAATCAGGCTCATGTACACATTCTGCTTGCCGCTCACCTCGGCGGGCACAGGCACCGAAAGGGTGTAGGCACCATCAATGTCGGTGTCGGCAGTCTCGGTGCAAGCCTCCTTGGCCACTGTGGCCACCTTGGTGCTGCCATCGGTGTCGGTGTAGGCAAAGCGCACACCGCTAAAGCTGAACTTCTTGTAGTCGGTGGCATACACCTCAATCTGCTTGGTGTCGCCCAAACGGCTGCCGCTCTCGGGCGTGATTTGGGTTTGTACGTTGACTGTCTCAACGCTATAAGGCATGCTGCATGTAAATGTGCCGCGCGAGCCCGAGCTGGCGGTATACACAGGGTTGCCCTTCTTGTCGCACACGCTGCTCACGGTGAGCAGCATTCTGTCGTACACAGTGGTGATGCCGAGCATGGTCTGCGGGGTGCGTTCCTTGTCGGTAAGGTCAATCACGAGTTTGTTACCCTCCACGCTGAACGGGGGCACCTCGGTGTAGCGTGCGCTGGCCTCAGAGCCCGAACTGGTGTCGCCATAGTTGAGCGTCACCTTGCCGTCGGCCACCACGATGTCGCCATCGAAGGTGAGTGTTACAATGCCGTCGGCATCGCCCTTGGTCCAGAACGAGCGGAAGGCGTGGTCGGTGCTGAAGTTGCTCTTCGACACCAGGGCCACGGGCTTGGCACCGCACTTAAAGCTGGCAGTGAGCACACCGTCTGTGCCGTACTTCACACTCTCGTTGCCGTCGATGCAAAGGCCCGACAGACGCACGCTGAAGGTGTCACCCTCCTTGAGTGTGCCGTTGGCCATGAGTGCGTACACAGGCTCCTTCAAGCTGAAGAACACTCTGTTGCTGTTAATATTGAAGTCGATGGGCTTGCTCACCGAGCCGGCCACGATTTCCACCTTTGAGCAGCTTACCTGATTGCTGAAGCCAAACGAGCACTGCGATGTGGTTGTACACATCACGGTGCTGCCCTCTTCGGGCACGGTGGTAGTGCGCTCAAGTGAGTTCTCTGTGTTGAAAGTGAGGGTTGAGGTCACGGTGTTAAGACCATCGTACATGAAGTACACTGTCTGGCCGGCTACAACGTTGAGGTTGTAGTAGTAGTGGAACACCGGCAAACTCTCCTGAATGTTCGTGTACGATATTGGAGTCTGACACGCCGCGTCGCTGTAGGGAATGAAATTCCCCGTGCCCGAGCTGGTAACGGTCAGAATGCCGTCGGCAGTAGCAGTGTAGTGGCCGGTCGAAGTGTTGAGGCCTTTGAGTTCGTAAGCCTTGTTCAGTTCGAGCGCACCATACTCTACGGTGTCGGCAGCCTGTGCAGCCGACATGCCTGCCACAACGAGCAGGCACAAGGCAAACACCCTGGTCAGGGCATGTGCCATGGTTGAGTAGATTTTACCCATACGGTTGAAATATTAGAGTTAATAATAATGTGTGCATTACGCATTGGCAGAATTAGTTGACGGGGCGACAGTTTGCACTGGGCAACAAACGTGCTTGGAGGCTGCTAAAAATGCCCGACGCGAGACGCGTCGCCCCCATTAGAGCTAGCGTTTGGTGGTAGCGCTTAGTGGTAGCGTTTAGTGGTAGTGTTTGATGGTTGAAGAAACGCAAGCACTAATGGGGGCGACGCGTCTCGCGTCGGGCATTTTTCAGCAGCTTCGTCTCGCAGGGTATTTTTCAGCAGCCTCGCTTAACTACAAACGTGCTTGACGAACTTACCCGTCAACCCAATATGCTGTATTAACCGTTAGCGGGGTGACACAAGCAATAGTGCGCTTGTGCCGCCCCGCTAACTATATGTTAAAGTATAACCTTTTTGGTCACTACGCCATTGGCAGTGCTCACACGCACAATGGCCATGCCCGTGGCAGCAGGTGTGAGGGTGATGACGCCCTTGCCGGCAGCCTGGGCGGCCATACGGCCGTCGATAGTGTACACCTGCACACGTGCATCGAGTGCCGAGGTCACTACCACGCGGCCTGCAGCAGCCGTCACGCTGACAGCAGCCGTAGTGTTGTCGTTCAGCACATCGTCTATGCCGTCGGGGGTTTCACCCTGCTTGGCATGGTAGGCGTTGATAAGCTTGTCGGTATTGCCGTCGAAGAGCATCACCACCACGCTGGTGGCAGCGGGGTTCTCCACTGCGTCGGGCACGGGTATGATGAGGGTGGTGACACAAGGCTTGCCAGCCTCGATGGTGGCAGGCAGCAGCTCGGGGGTGCCGGTGAAGGTTTCGCCATAGAAACCGCGCACCACGTGGTCGAAGGTGTAAGGCGTAACGGTGGCCATGCCATACTTGCCGCCTGCACCCCACTCACCTATTACGGGGTCGGACACTGACGAGAAGCCGTTTGACTGGTAGCCCACAAGGCCATCTTCGAGCACTGCGGCAAACACCTTGAGGTTGAGGTCGGTGGCGTTGAGCGCATACTTCACACTCACGGGCACCTTGAGGCTCTTGCCGTTGGCAGCGAGTTCGCAAGTGGCAGTTACCTCGGCCGGGGCCGGTGTGGCAAGCTGCTTCTGCACCTCGCTCTGCCATGTCACATCGTAGGTGGTGTTGTCGCCGGGCGTAAAGCTGTACTTGCCAGTGGTCTTGTCCTGTGTGATGGGATAAGTGATGTCGCCACGCTGAATGCGGCCCGAGGGTGCTGCGGTAAGGTTGAGGTAGGCTGCATAGCTTGTTACGCCAGCGCCCAACTGGTCGCCCGTGTAGCAGTGCAGGGCCATGGGAATGAACAGGTCGCCATAGGTCTTGTGCAAATTGTCAATGCCAAGTATGCCGAGCGGGCAGTTGGTGCAGCCCATACCGGTAAACTCCTCGAGGGTGACACGCTTGACGGGCTCAAAGCTCAGATTGCTGATGCTCTTGCTCACGGTGTTCTCCTTGTCGCCCAGTTTGAAATCGACGCTGTAACGGTTTACCGTACCGATGGTGAGGGGCAGTGCCTTGGCAAAGCTGAAGGCGTGCTTGTCGCCCTTGGCCAGGTTGAGCCCGGTTTCGTCTATCTCGTCCACCACCTTGCCCTGGCCGTCCTTGAGGGTGAGGTGCAGGGTGTTGTAGGTTGTGCTGTCGTTAATGACAATGCTGCCCTTTATTTGCGCCGAGGTCTTGCCCACTACGGCATCTTCGGTGTCGAAGGCTGCAAAGAAGGGCAGGTCGTGTGTTACCTGTACGTCGTCGATGAACACAAAGCTCTGGGCCTCGTTTTGGTTGACAAAGGCTATGTACACATTTTTGCCGGCAAACTGTTCAAGGCTGATAGTGTTCTCCTTCCAGTCGCCTTCGAGTTTGGCTTCGCTCTTGCCGGCCGACTCGCGCTCAAAGTATACCACAGTGCCCTCGCGCTTCATGCGGTCCACAATTTCGTCGTTGAGGGCTGAGTAGATGTTGTCGCAGGGCCACACCACCACCTTGAGGCTGTCGTGGGCTGCCTTGCGGTAGCTCTGGCTCTTGAAGGTGAGGGTGCAGAGCTTGTCCATCACGTTGATTTGCGGTGTTACCAACCAGTCGTCGCTCGTGCCCTCGGGGGTGTAGAGCGAGGTTGATGCGGCCGAATAGCCAGTGGTGGCTTTGTCGTCGCGCACGGGCACCCACGCATAGGCATTGCCTGCCGCGTTGAAGTTGAAGCCCTTGCTTTCGGCATCGGGGGTGTTGGTGTCGCCGTCGTAAAGCATCACGTTGCCCACACCGTTGTCAAAGTTCTCGCTGTAGAGTATGTTGCTGTCGTATGATATTTCGCGCTCGTAGGCACCACGCAGATTGAGGGTGTCGGCTTTGTTGGCCGATGCGGCATTGCCGGTGATGTCGGTCACCACGCCGGCGGGCAGCACAATCTGGTAGTCAACGTCCTTGAGCAGGTTCTGCTGGGTGGCGGGATAAGCGTAGAGCTTTGAGCCGTCGGCACCGAGCAGCAAGCTGGCCACGGGGGTGTTGAGGCCCTTTTGGTAGAGCTGTGCGCGGGGAGAGTCGCCGGCAAGCTTTACCTCGGCATCGAAATTGAATGTCACAGGGCTGGTCGAGGCATCAATCTTGCCCAGTGCGCTGCCCTCCTTGGGCGATGTGGTCATTACCTCGAGCGGCACATTGGCGCGGCCGTTGTAGGTGATGCGTATCTCGTCGTTGTAGCGTGTGGCGTCGCCCTTGATGCTGATGGCCTTGGCAGGAATTACAATTTCGTAGGGCATGCCATCGTTGGCCAGGTTGGCGTTGCGGAAACTGATGTTTACGCTGTAAGGGTCGGCGGCATCGGTCTGGAAACCAAATGCCTTGGCCACGGTAGCGCCTCCACCCACAATGTCGTGCACCTCAATCTTGTTGGCCTGCATGAGTGTCTGCACGGTGCGCGTAAAGGTGAGCTTCATGGTGGTGAGCTTGGCAAAGGTGCTGCCGGCAGCCGGGTTGGCTGTGTATGCGCTCAGCAGGTTGGTGGTGGCGGCAATGTTGGAGAAGGGTTCGGGCAGGGTGATGACATAGCTGTCGGCCGAACCGGCAAGCACACCGATGGTGCGCGAGTCGTCGCTGATGGCCACGGGGGTGCCCGAGTTGTCAAAGCCCAGTTTCTTCAGCACGTCGAAGTTGTAGTGCTGCTTCAAGCCCTGGGTAAAGTTTACCCAGTAGTTGCCCGAACGCACACCAAAGTCGCGGTAGGGATTGCCGTCGGGACCTGCGGCATACACCTCGCCATTGTTGTCAACGGCATAGCCGGCGTAGGCCTGGCTGTAGGTGTCGCTGTAGAAGGTGAACTCGTCCTTCTCTACATCGTACTTAAAGGGGCAGGTAAACTCATCGGCGGCTTCGGCGGCGGAGCTGCTGCCGTTCTTGTCCAGATAGTAGGCCGAACCAGTCACATACTTGCCGTTGTTGCTGAGCAGTGCGCCCGATATGAAGAGCAGGTTGTTGGCCTTGGGTGTCCAGTCCTCGGTGTCGCTCTCGGTAAAGCCTATCACCTTGTAGCTCTGCTTGTCTACGTTGTACACATAGTAGAAGCAGCCGCCGGGGTTTTCGCCCGAGGGCAGGTATGAGAATGACATGCAGCCGAGCACGGTTTTGCCATCAGCCGAGATGCTTACAAAGCGGTTCTGGCCCATGTTGACGTGCGCCATGTCCTTTTGTGGCAGATTGGCGGTGGCAATGGTGTCGCCGGTGGCAAGGTTCCACAGGGCGGGCTTTTCTTCGTACTCATTGTCGCTGGGGTAAACGGTGCCCACGGCATAGCGGCCGTCGGGGGTGACCGAACTGATGGTGCCGCCCAAACCGTTGTACTTTACAAAATGCCATGCCTTGCTGTCAACCGTGTAGTAGGCGGGCTTGCTGTTGAGCGCACCCACCACAATGTTGCCGTCGTTGGTCACATCGAGTGCGGCACTCGACTTTACGGTGTCGGCCAGCAGCCCGTCGGTGAGCGACAGGCTCGCGGTGGTGCCAAGGTTTACCAGGCGTGCCCCAATGCTGTACACGGTGGTTGACGCGCCGTCCTCGGCCTGTGCGCTGAAGGCGCCCCACTGGCCGTTGTCGGACATGGCGTTCATGATGGCGCCGTCCTCGTACTTGAAGGTCTTGTACGTAGGCTTGGCAGTCTGCGTTTGTGCGCATACCGGCACGGCAAGTGCTGCCCCGGCAAGGCACACGAATAAGATTTTCCTCATGTAATGAATTGAATTATTGTTTTTGTGTCGTTTGTTATCCTGGGATTTGTAACTCTTGATATAAAATGCTGATAATGCGTTTGTTACATGCTGCAAAATTACGAAATAATGGATATTCTGCCGCACAAAAGTACGCATAAACTTGCTTTTAATATATCATTTTGTCACAAAACGCATATATATGCGCTATTTATGCAACATTGGTGATAGTTTGCTCACCTCGGGCATTTGTGCATGGCGCGTGGCGTTGCTCTGGTGTGTGTGGCGCATCTGCGTTGATAACGCAAGCGCCAATGGGGGTGCCGCAGGGCGGCGCAGGGCCGAAGGCTGGAGGGTGAAATGGTTGCGGGAGACAGAAATTTTCGTTTATCCGACGAAAATCTCTGTCTCCCGCAACTGTTTTTTCTACCTCCCGTAACAGGTTTTTCGGTCACTCGTAAACAGGCGAACGTACACAAGCTCAAAACGCTACCACTAAGCGCTACCACCAAGCGCTAGCTCTAATGGGGGCGACGCGTCTCGCGTCGGGGCACTTTTCAGCAGCCTCGTCTCGCGTTCGGGGAAAAGGCCATAAATAAAGGCTCGCAGACAGCACTAATTACATGCCTGTCTGTGAGCCTTTGCCTTAATGCCCCGACGCGAGACGCGTCGCCCCCATTAGAGGTTGCGTTTGGCGCTTGGGGCCGTTCGCGTATCCGCGTTTTACCGGACTACAATATTAAAAGAATATCATATCGCACCACAGTCGTGCCTCAGCGAGCATCTGTAATGATCACCGTCACCTCGCGTGCGCCATGGGCGCCAAACACAAGGGCCTGCTCAATGTCGGCCGTCTTGGAAGGGCCTGAGATGAAACAGCCAAATGGGGCTGCCGTGGGGTCGGGCAACTGGTGGTAGGCCTGGTGCATGTTGCTCACAATATGATGCTTGCTGAGCACTATGACCAAGGCCTCGGCTATGAAGTAGATGGCGCGGTGACGCACCGTGTCGGCTATCCAGCAACAGGCATTCTCGGCCACGCCGAGGCCCGAGGCTATGATGGCCACATCGGTGCCGTTGAGCTGGCCGGGCTGCTCGACGGTGTCGGGGTTGAAGGGCTGACCGGGCAGAGCCTCAGCGCCGCTGAGGTTGGCCACCGTGTTGGCCACACGGGCGGCCTGGGGGTAGAGATTGGCCACAAGTTGGCCGACACTCTGGCCGGGAGCCAGCTCGATGGCACGGCCGCCGGCTGCGGCAAGCGATGCCTTGAACTGCGCCACGGGATCGGGATAGCTGACGGCCGATGCCTCGAGGGCGGTGAGGTCGGGACACGCAAATTGCTCAGTGGTGTGGGAGCGTATTGACTCCAATATGGTTTGTTTGCTACTTGTCATGACGTTGTTTGGTTTCGGCGTGGTACAAATCCTCAAAAGTCTTGCCCTTGAACTGTGGCATCTCGCGCTCGGCACCCCAGGCATTGAGGGCGTTCTCAACCATGAAGTGTGGAATGTGGTTGGCCAGTGGCGCAAAGCGCAGGGCGGTGTGGTAGAGGGCGGGGTGCTCAAACACGAGCTTCATGCCGCGGCTCACAAGGTGCTTGCCCTTGCTCTCGGAGCCTGTGTCGCGCAGCTGCTGGCGCCAGCGGTATATTTGGTCGGCCAGGTCGACTTTGGCCGGGCACACGTTTTGGCACGAGTAGCACAGCGAGCAAGCCGACACGTTGTCCTTGTACTTGACGGGGTCGGCCACCATGCCTAAGTTGATGCCTATGGGACCGGGAATGAAGTAGGTGTAGGAGTAGCCGCCCGAACGGCGGTAAACGGGGCAGGTGTTCATGCAGGCGCCACAGCGCAGGCAGTTGAGCACCTGGCGATGGGCGGGGTTGGCGAGCAGACGGCTGCGGCCGTTGTCGACGATGATGATGTGCAGCTCGCCGCCCTGGCGGGGCGAACGGTAGTGTGAGGTGTAGGTGGTGGAGGGCTGGCCGGTGGCCGAACGGGCCAACAGGCGGGTGAACACGCCGAGGGCCTGGCGGCTGGGCACTATCTTTTCGAGTCCGAAAGCGGTTATTTGCAGGCGTTTGGTGCAGAGCGAGGTGCCCATGTCGGCATTGCCCTCGTTGGTGCACACCACACACTCGCCGGTGTCGGCCACTGCAAAGTTGGCACCGGTCATGGCGGCTTCGGCCTCGATAAACTTGCGGCGCAGGTTGCGGCGTGCCACATGGGTGAGGTAGGTTTGGTCGCAGTTGCCGGGCTCGCAGCCTTCCATCTCGCGGGTGAAGAGTTCGCCTATCTCCTCTTTTTTCACTGCTATGGCGGGCAACACGATGTGCACGGGTTTGCGGTGCAGCATTTGCAGTATGCGCTCGCCAAGGTCGCTCTCAAGCACCTCGATGCCATGCGACTCGAGGTAGGGGTTGAGCCCGCACTCCTCGGCCAGCATCGACTTGCTCTTGACCAAGTGCTTGACGTTGTGGTCGCGGAGTATTTGCTCCACTATCTGGCAGTACTCGGCGGCGTCCTTGGCCCAGTGTACGATGGCGCCGTTGCGTGTGGCGTTGGCCTCGAACTGGGTGAGCAGGGTGTCGAGGTGGGAGTTGCTGTATTGCTTGAGTTGGTGTGCGGCCTCGCGCAGCTGCTCCCATTCGGGCACCTGGTGGGCCATGCGGTCACGTTTTTCGCGCACAAGCCACAGGGTTTCGTCGTGCCAGGCGGCTTGCTTTTTGTTGCGCAGAAATTGTTTGGCTTGTTGTGCGTGTTTAGACATTTCCTGAAAGTATTTGTGCTATGTGCAGCGTCTTGATGTTGAGCCCCTCGCGGGCTATGATGCCGTTTTGGTGCATGAGGCACGAGCAGTCGGCCCCTACTATGTACTCGGCGCCGGTGGCCACGTGGCGCATCACCTTGTCGCGGCCCATCTGGCCCGACACGGCGTGCTCCTCAACGGCAAACATGCCGCCAAAGCCGCAGCACTCGTCGCGGCGCTCGGGCTCGACCACCTCGATGTCGCGCACCAGACCGAGCAGGTCGCGCAGCTTGTTGGCATAGGGCACGTTGCGCTCTGAGGGCGATGACAGACCGAGCAGGCGCACGCCGTGGCAGCTGTTTTGCAAACTGACTTTGTGGGGGAAACTGACGTTGAGACTGGTGGGGCGTATGACGTCGTGTACGAACTCGCATATTTCGTACACGTGCTGCTGGCTGTGACACTGGTGGTCGGGCAGCAGGCGGCCGTAGTGGTCGCGCACAAACGACACGCATGAGGCCGAGGGGCCCACCACGTAGTCGTAGCCGGCAAACACCTCTTCGAAGTGGCGCGCCAGGCCGGCGGCCTCGTCCTCAAATCCGGCATTGCCCATTGGCTGTCCGCAACAGGTTTGACGCTCGGGGTACACCACATCGACGCCTAACTGCTGAAGCAGGTGGAGCGAGGCCATGCCTACTTCGGGGAATACGGCGTTGACGTAGCAGGGTATGAATAAAGCTACTTGCATCGGGGGTAGTTTTTGTGTTGGTTGAGTTAAGTAAATCCGAAACTTCAGTTAAGTAATGGCACGCGCATGGGCACTCCTTATATATAGTGTGCGCGGCTGAGCTACAAAATTAGCTATTTTTGGGCCGACGTGTGCCAAGGGTGTCATACTTTTCGCGGCTTGCAGATTTCATTAACACTCAGAGGGAGTGTTTTGCACAATAACGACAATGTTTGCGCAAAGCACTGTTGGCACGTTTTTTGCACACACTGCTTTACATTTCTGCGTACATTTTGCAAAGTGTATGCTACAAAACATGTTTTTAGCAGCAGGCATCAGCACGAATGTTGCATTAGGTAACAATTTTGTTGCAATGCAACATTTGTTGCCACCGATGCAACATTTATATTTGCACAAGGGTAGTGTGTATCAGTAGTTTTGCAATATCAAACGCCGGGTGGCATGACACAAATGTTACACGCCCGGCAAGCAGTACAAACCTTTCTACACACACTATTTTTACCATGTACGCTAATAAACTACGGTTACACCGCGCAAGCCTCATCACCATGTTGGCAGCCGTTAGCGCGGGCGCTTTGGCGCAAACCCCCGAAGCCGCCGACTCGGTGGCCGCAAAGGGCAATAAAGAGGAGGGCAACCGCAATGTGATGCTTAACGCAGCATCGGCCAACGGGCCACGCGAAATTTCAATCGGACTGCCGGGCGGCGATGTGAATGTGCTCGAAAACGGACTGCCCGTTGTGTTTAACTCTAACCCGCACAATGTGAACACGCACTGGCGCGGCGACGGCTCGCTGAGTCACACCGGCCTGCTCAAAATTTCGGAAACGGCTATCACTACCGGTAACATTGGTTATGCCGTGAACTCGTTTGACCAACTTGGCACGGACAAGACCAAAATGTTTAACGGCACGCTTAACTACAACGCCAACCACTTTGGCAAACAGCAGTTCGACTTCAACCTCAACGGTGCCTTGGGCAAGGGGTGGTTCTACTCAGGCAGCGTGTATCAGAACTTTGACCCGGGCTCGTTCAAGCTACGCTTTGCACAGTACCAGGACCGCACGGAGATATATAAGTTTGCTCTTACCAAGCTCTACAACGAGGGACGCGGACGCCTGTCGGCCGTTTACCACTACTCTAACTCACACTGGCTGTCGAATGCCACTACCGGCGCACCTTTTATATATAATGGCGACGGCTCGGTGAGCGAAATTCCGGGTTTCAAGCTCGGCACGACTTCGTACCTGCCCAACGTGAGCACTATCCCCTACATGGATATGCGCACCGGCGAGGTGAAGGTGACATCGCTGTACGATGCTACCGCAAGCCGTGGCAACCAGATAACACTGCTCAACAATTACCGCTGGGACAACGGGCTGGAGTGGGACGTGCGCTTTAAGTATGACCACGCACTGGGCTCTTACCTGTATCAGACGCCGATGGCGCTGAGCGAGGTGCAGGCTGCCGATGGCTATTACACCAAGGGTGCCGACGGCACGCTCTCGCCCTATGCCGGACACATGCAGAGCCGTATGTCGTGCTTTAACCGCGGACGCATTGACGAAACCTTCCTGACGTCGGAGCTGAAACGCAAGCTCTCGAACATGACGTGGCGCGTGGGCATTGACCAATGGCACTATCACAACAATTATGCCTCGTGCACCACAATGTATGACCACACGGTGCAGGACACGCCCGAACTGTTATATCACCCTGCTGCCCTGGCCGAGAAGAAGTATTACGGCTCTACGGCTTACTACAACTTTAACCAGAACGCTTCGGAATACTACAAGGGTGATGAGAACAAACTGGCCGTGTATGCCACACACGACTGGGACGTGACTCCGAAACTCAACCTCTACTATGGCGCACGCCTGGAGTGGCAACGTTCTAAGGGCGAAAACGCTGCCGTGCGCAATGCCGACGGCAAGTATGTGGGACGCTTTGCCAACTACCACCTGGGCGCCACCGCTGCCGACGGCACCGTGATAGCGCCTGCCGACTACAGCTATGACTGGCTGAACCAGGTGTACACCGCAGCGCTGACTTACAAAATTACACACGAGTTTGGCCTTACGGGCGACTTTACTTACAACACGCAGCGCCCGGCCATGAACTCTTTTGCACCGGCCGAATTGCCTAACGTGGGCAAAATAGCCATTCCGCTCGGACGCGCAGGTATCTACTACAACAACAAGTGGTTGAGCCTCACTTCGCTCTTCTCATACATTGCCAAGTCGAACAATAACTCTACGCTCAACCTTATCAACCCCAACAACCCGTCGGACATCAAGGCCTCGGCACTGACTTACGACATCAAGACGCTGGGCTGGACTACCGACGCTGTGGTGAAACCCTTCAAGGGCTTTGAGTTCCACTTCTTGTTCACCTATCAAAAGCCTACTTACAAGAAGTATGAAACGAGCGTGACCTTCAGCGATGGCACGGTGAGCGGCATCAATGCCACTGGCAACATTGTGACGGAAATTCCTAAGGTGCTTGTCGAACTCGACCCGAGCTATACTTTCCTGGGCGACGCCCTGAGGGTGTGGGCTTCGTTCCGCTACTTCTCAAAGACATACGCCAACATCAAGAACGCTTACTACTTTAACGGACGATGGGAGACGTTTGGCGGTGTTGACTGGAAGGTGAACCGCCACGTGCAACTGGGCTGCACGGTTATCAACTTCCTGAACCAGACGGGTGCCAAGGGCTCTATTGCCGGTGCCGAACTGGTGGACAAGGAACAGGCCGCACAGTACAACGGCGCATGGATGGCGGGCTCATATATCCGCCCCTTCACTGTAGAATTTGCTGCTAAAATTAACTTCTAACACTTACCTCATCATGAAATATCTTTCTGCATCTATCATCATGGGCGCCGCCCTTGCGGCATCGTGCGCCTCAAGCAACGGCTCGTTCACACTCAACCAGCCAAGCGACACACTCACTATAGTAAATATCAACCATGCTCCCAAATACGCTATTCTGCCCATTGAGGAGGAGCAGCCCGAAGCACAAGTAATGCTCAACGGCACCCCGATGGACGTGCGTCTGGCCGTGAACAAGGTGGACTACACTGTGCCCTTCCCACTGCACGCTGGGGCCGAACATGACTCGCTCGTTATCAAGAACCTGGCACGCAACGCCGTGGCTTGGAAACACATTGAGCTGGCCGACACTTTTGACACTGCCAACCGCGAAAAGTTCCGCCCCATCTACCACCACACACCTGCGTATGGCTGGATGAATGACGCTAACGGGCTGGTGTACAAGGACGGCGAATACCACCTCTACTTCCAGTACAACCCTTATGGCTCAAAGTGGGGCAACATGCACTGGGGACACTCGGTGTCGAAGGACCTCGTGCACTGGACACACGAGCAGCCGGCTATCGCACGCGACACCATGGGCCACATATTCTCGGGCTCGTGCGTGGTTGACCACAACAATACGGCAGGCTTTGGCAAGGACGCTATCATTGCTTTCTACACCTCGCACAAGGGGCTGCCCGGCAACCACCAGCGCCAGCAGCAGTGCATTGCCTACAGCCTCGACAACGGTCGCACTTACACTAAATACGAGGGCAACCCCGTGGTTACACCCTTCGACGGACTGGAGAATTTCCGCGACCCGAAGGTGTTCTGGTATGCACCGCAAAACAAATGGGTGATGATCGTGAGCGCCGACAAGAACATGCGTTTCTACGAATCGAAAGACCTTAAAAAGTGGAGCTACATGAGCGAGTGGGGCGCCGGTTACGGCCCGCAGCCCAACCAGTTTGAGTGTCCCGACTTTTTCGAGATGGCAGTTGACGGCAACGCACAGCACAAAAAGTGGGTGATGATTGTCAACATCAATCCGGGCTTTGCATACGGCGGCAGCGGCACCATGTACTTTGTAGGCCAGTTTGACGGCCACAAGTTTACGTGCAACACCGCACCCAACGATGTGAAGTGGCTCGACTGGGGCAAGGACCACTATGCCACAGTGACCTACTCCAACACACCGGGACGCATCATTGCCATGCCATGGATGAGCAACTGGCAGTATGCCAACCTCACGCCCACACAGCAGTTCCGCTCACAAAACGCACTGCCGCGCGAGCTCAAACTCTACACGGCCGACAACGGCGAGCAACTGGTGAGCGCTGCACCGGTCAAGGAAACTGAGGCCCTGCGCAACAAGGCTACCGACCTGGGCTCGTTTGAGGGCGAAAAGCAGGCCAAAATTGACAACGAGGGTGCCTTTGAACTCGACTTCGACCTCCAGGCTGGCACTGCCGACAAGTGTGGCGTAGAAATTGCCAACGCCAAGGGCGAAAAGGTGAGCATCTATTACGATGTCAAGGCACAGCGTTTTGTGATGGACCGTGCCGAGAGCGGCATCACAGAGTTTGGCAACAAGGTAGAACCGCACCAGCTCGACAATGCACAAAGCTTGAAGCGCTACAAAGAGGTGACTGTCAACTACCACAATGCCTTTGCCCTTGGCACCTGGGCTCCCGTGCCCATCAAGGCCGACACACACCACGTGCAAATATTTGTCGACAAGTCGTCAGTTGAACTCTTTGTGGACGGTGGCCGCATTGCCATGACCAACCTCGTATTCCCCAACGAACCATACAACCAGTTCCGCTTCTTTGGCGGCAAGGTGGCAAATGCCAAAGCCTACAACATCAAGTAGGCTGGCTATAAAGCTTTAGAACTTGGAGGTTAAAAGGGCTGCCACAGGCCATTCGGTGGCCCGCGGCAGTGCCTTTTAACCTCCTTGTCCTCTAAATTCTGCCCCATTCCTTCCCCCAACAATCTCTCATCTCATGAAACAGAAATCTATCATATTGGGCATCATCATGCTCTGCTTCTTTGCCATGGGCTTTGTCGACCTTGTCGGCATCGCCTCCAACTACGTAAAAGCAGACCTCGGGCTGAGTGACACCGAGGCCAACCTATTTCCCTCGCTCGTATTCTTCTGGTTCCTTATATTCAGCGTGCCGACCGGTGTGCTCATGAACAAGATCGGGCGCCGCCGCACAGTGGTGCTGAGCCTCATAGTAACCTTTGCATCATTGCTCATGCCCCTGTTTGGCGAAGGCTACACGCTGATGCTCGTGTCATTCTCGCTCCTCGGCATTGGCAACGCCATCATGCAAACATCGCTCAACCCCCTGCTGAGCAATGTGGTGACGGGCGGCAACCTGTCGAGCGTGCTCACCTTTGGCCAGTTTGTCAAGGCCATAGCCTCGTTCCTCGCCCCCATCATCGCCGCATGGGGTGCCAGCCAAAACGCCTTCGGGCTGGGTTGGCGCGTGCTCTTCCCCATCTACATGACCATAGCCATCATAGCCACCCTGGCGCTTGGTGCCAGCCGTGTTGACGAGGCCCCGGCCAACCGCGCCTCGGGTTTCAAGGCCTGCTTTGCCTTGCTGGCCAACCCCTTTGTGCTGCTTTGCTTTGTGGCCATCATGTGCCACGTGGGCATCGATGTGGGCACCAACACCACAGCGCCCAAACTCTTGCAGGAACACCTCGGCCTCACACTCACCGAAGCCGGATTTGCCACAAGCCTCTACTTCATATTCCGCACGGCGGGCTGCTTCCTTGGCGCATTCATTCTGCGCAAGGTGAGCGAGCGCACCTTCTTTGCGCTGAGCGTAGCGCTGATGGCAGTAGCCATGGCAGGCTTCCTCACGCTCCACTCACAAACGGCCCTCTACGTGTGCATTGCCCTCGTAGGTTTTGGCAACTCCAACATCTTCCCCATCACCTTTGCCCAAGCCCTTAAAGCCTGCCCCGACAAGCAGAACGAGGTTTCGGGCCTGATGATCATGGGCCTCTTCGGTGGCACCGTGTTTCCCCTCGCCATGGGCTACGCCAGCGACGCCGTGGCCAGCCAGTGGGGCGCCATAGCCGTAATGGCCGCCGCCGTGCTCTACCTTGTATATTACACCACCCGCATTAAAGCATAATCTACTTACCTCAACAACAATATCACCATGCAACAATATGTAATAGGACTTGGCGAAGTGCTGTGGGACGTACTGCCCACAGGCAAGCAAATAGGCGGCGCACCCGCCAACTTCGCCTTTCACGTATCACAATTTGGCCTGCCCGTGCGCGTAGTGTCGGCCATAGGCAGCGATGCGCTGGCCACCGAAACACGCAGCGTGTTTGCCGAACGCCACCTCGAGGCCATCATGCCCTCGCTGCCCCAGCCCACAGGCACCGTCATAGCCGAGATCGACGAGAGCGGCGTGGCCCACTACACCTTCCCCGACAATGTGGCCTGGGACAACATACCCTTCACCCCCGAAATGGAGGCCATGGCCCACCAAACGCGTGCCGTGTGCTGGGGTTCGCTTGCACAGCGCAGCGAAGTGTCGCGCCAGAGCATTCTGCGCTTTGTCGACACCGTGCCCGACGGTCCCGGCCAGTACAAGATATTCGACATCAACCTGCGCCAGAACTTCTACACCCGCGAGGTCATCACCGAGTCGTTAGAGCGCGCCAATGTGCTTAAAATCAACGACGAGGAACTTGTGGTAGTGGCCCGCATGTTTGGGTTGCAAGGCACCGACCTCGAGGCCAAGTGCCGCACCCTGCTCACCGACTACCACCTCGACATGCTCATACTCACCTGTGGCGAGAACGGCAGCTACATATTCACCCCCGCCACCCCCGACTGCCCACTGGGCGGCACCTCGTTCATGGAGACACCGCGCGTTGAGGTGAGCGACACCATCGGTGCGGGCGACTCATTTACCGGCACTCTTGTAGCATCGCTCATCGAGGGCATGCCCGTGCGCCAGGCCCATGCCCGCGCCGTCAAGGTGAGTGCCTACGTGTGCACCCAGCCGGGCGCCATGCCAATACTGCCCGACAGCGTCAAGCAAGGGTAGCCACACATTCCGCTTTTGATTTTACCAACCACAGCCTTGCAGCAGGAGCCACGTGCCCCCCGCCGCAAGGCTTTTTTATTGTAGCAAAAGCCATGCCAACGCACCCGCCCGCAGCCTCCGCCCGCTGTCACAATATATGTTACATAACATACCGCCAAAGCCTTGCACTCCGACCAAAAGCCCGTACCTTTGCACATCGGAGGGAAAGCCAAACGCTGCGAGCCTTCTTGCCCGCTGCACCCGCGCCCGTTAACCACCGCACATACCTGTAATACTGACAACACCGACACATAACCTGCTTATTGCATGAAACACCTTCTCTACACACTTGCCATAGCCAGCGGCAGCCTGTTGGCCCTCAACGCCAATGCCAAGGTGGGCGACCTCCTGCCCCGTCCACACCAAATTGAGCTCACTGCCGGGGCCGCACCGTTTGCCCTGCAGCGCACCGTGGCCATCACCGACCCCACCGGCTGCACCTATCTCAAGAACTTTTTCACTGCCAACGGCTGCACCATTGCCGCCGCGGGCGAGAGTGCTGCCGCCACAGTCACCGTCAACCTGGCCAGTGCCATCGATGGTGCCTACGACTACGAGGTGGCCAACTTCCCCAACGAGGGCTACAAGCTCAGCATCACTGCCAACGCCATCAACATCACCGCTGCCAGCCCCACCGGCGTGATACGTGCCGCACAAACGCTGCAGCAGCTGGCCGAGGGCTACGCCGACACGGGCGAACCCGCCGCCCTCGAGGCCCTCAGCATGACCGACTGGCCCGCCTTCAAGGTGCGTGGCTGGATGCAGGACGTAGGCCGCTCATTCCTGTCGGTCGACGAGTTGAAAAAGGAGATCGACCTCTACGCCCGTTTCAAGGTGAACGTGTTTCACTGGCATCTGACCGAAAAGATAGGCTGGCGTTTCGAGGTAAAAGCCTACCCGCAACTCACCAGCTACACCAATGGTGTGCGCTACCCCGGCCAGTACTACACCCAGGAGCAGTGCAAGGAGGTGGAGGCATACGCTGCCGAGCGCGGCATCACCGTCATACCCGAAATTGACATGCCTGGCCACAGCGACGTGTTCAAGAACGCCATGGGCTTCGACATGCAAACCGACGAGGGCAAAAAGGCTCTGAAAGTCATACTCAAAGAGGCCGCCGAGGTATTTCCACGGGCCCCTTACATACACATAGGCGGCGACGAAGTGACCATCAAGGACGGCTTCCTCGAGGAGATGACCGCCTTCGTGCGCGAGTCGTTGGGCCGCAAAGTGGTGCTTTGGAACAAGCTCAACAACAAAGCCGTGACCAAGGACATAGCCGACATGACACAAATGTGGGCCACGAGTGGCACAGCCGTAAAGGGACTGCCCAACATCGACTGCCGCTACAACTACATCAACCACTTCGATGTCTACGCCGACCTCGTGGGCATCTACAAGAGCAACATCTACTATGCCGACAAGGGCAACCCCGACATTGCCGGCACCATATCTGCCGCATGGAACGACACCAAAGTGGCCACCGAAGACGACATCATACGCCAAAACAACCAATACGCCAACGTGCTGGCCTCGGCCGAACGCGGCTGGATTGGCGGCGGCAAGCAATACATCGAGGCTGGCGGCACCCGCTTGCCCAACACGAGCGAGGAATACGAGGAGTTTGCCGACTTTGAGCGCCGCTTCCTGTTTCACAAAGCACATTCGCTGCAAGGCGCACCCATACCCTACGTCAAGCAGAGCAACATACGCTGGCGCCTGACTGAGCCTTTCCCCAACGACGGCGACGCCACCAAGGCCTTCCCGCCCGAAGAGGCTGCCAAACTCGATGCCGTGATGCCCACCACCTACAGCTACAACGGCACCGACTATGCCGCCAAGCAAGTGACCGGTGGCGGCGTATACCTGCGCCACATCTGGCACGGCACCGTGCGCGGCGTGCTCAACAATCCTGCCAACAACCAGACGTGCTACGCCTGGACCTACGTATACTCGCCCGTGGCACAGGACGCCGGTGCGCAAATTGAGTTCTACACCTACTCGCGCTCGGGCAAAGACAAGATGCCACCGGCCGGCAAGTGGGACCGCCGCGGCTCGCAAGTGTGGCTCAACGGGCAGGAGATTGCAGCACCCACCTGGCAACAGCCAGACAAGGACATACCGCAGGACAACACCACACTGGGCCTGACCAACGAAAACTTTACCGCACGTCCCGTGGTCAAGGTACACCTTAACGAGGGTTGGAACAAGGTGTTCCTCAAACTGCCCCACGCCAACTCGGGCGGCACCGCACGCGACAAGTGGCAGTACACCTTTGTGCTGACCGACACCGAAGGCAAGAATGCGCTCGAGGGCATCACCTACTCGCCCGACCGCACACTCGACCCCTTCACCGAGGATCCCACACCCGACCCGCGCCCCAAGGCAAGCAACGACAGCATAGCCTACTGGTACCAGTTCAACACGCCCTTGCGCGGCAACCGCTACCCCACCTCACAGGGTGCCGGACAACCCATCGTGGGCAACACCACCGCCACCAAAGCCTCGCAGTGGAAGTTCGTGGCACGTACCGACAACGCCAACTCTTTCGACATCATCAACCGTGCCGACAGCACCTACATATCGCCCGCCTCAGCCAACAACAAGGCCCTCAACACGGCCAAGGAGCAGCCCACAGCCGGTTGGCAAATAAAGGAGGCCGACACCGAAGGCTACTTTATCATATTTAGCGGCACGTCGCAATTCAACCAAACTACATTCTCGCCCTTCAGCGTATATAACTGGGGTTACAACACCAACGACAAGCCTAACGACTACCGTACCGACGACGCAGGCTGCCAATACAGTTTCAAACTCGTCAACACCGAGCTAATCAGCCCCGAGCCTCAGCCCAACGGCAGTCCCACGCTGAGCAACGCCACCACGAGCCACTACTACAAGTTCAGCTCGGCACGCTTCCCCAACTACTACCCCACCTCGCTGGGCGAGGGACAGCCCGTCACAAGCCGGACCGACGCCAGCACACAAGCCTCGGAATGGAAATTTGTGGACCGCACCGACGGCACCTTCGACATTGTCAACCGCCACGACGGCCTCTACATATCACCCGCATCAAGCAACAACACTGCCCTCAACGCGGTGGCCGCACAACCCGAAGCGGGTTGGAAACTGCTCGACAGCGGACAATCGGGCTACTTCATATTTGTGAGCGATGCCAACCATGCCGAAATCAACCAGACCAAAGCCAGAGAGGGCTACAAGCTCTACAACTGGGGCTACGGCTCAAAGACCAACGGCGAATACCGCTTTGACGACAACGGCTGCTGGTTCAGCTTCAGCCCCACCGAAACAGTCGACAACACTGCCACCGGCATAGGCGCCATCACCACCGCCACCACCCCCGAGCAGTGGTACGACCTCAGCGGCCGACGCGTAGCACGCCCCACCAAGGGCCTCTACATATCAAGCAAAGGCCGAAAGGTGGGACGATGATTAACTCAAGTTTCGGATTTAGCAAGGACGGGCTGAAAGCCCAATGGAGCACATAGCCCA
>OLIS01000987.1_pt1 | contig 21277 bp, 18 predicted proteins | sample 1601351 | NCBI WGS metagenome assembly OLIS01 (sample SAMEA2452122, study PRJEB22498) | human gut metagenome | biome: human feces; feature: human gut; material: feces | place: Australia | collected 2012
GGGGAAAGAGTACGAAAATCTTTTTACGATGGACTTTATTTGCCGTGGCATGAATTCTCCCAAGGCATTTAAAGCATGGCTGAGCGAAATTGAGCAGCGTGAAGGGTGTAAGGTTACTAAGGTCTGGTTTAAGTATAAAGAAGGCGGATGGAAAACATCTCCAAGGCGGACACGACTTGATTTCGAAAATGGAAGCTATAAGGTATATGAAGGCGAGAAAAACCTTTATATGCATGGCTATTTGACATCAAATCTTTATATTAGGCCTTGCTGTGGAGACTGCCGATTTAAAGGTGTGCCTCGAAAAAGTGATGTGACCTTTGCCGATTTCTGGGGTATTGATAAGGAATTAGACGATGATAAGGGAACATCGATGCTCCTGGTGAATTCTGAAAAGGGAAAAAGATATTTTGAAATAGTTCGTAATAATTTAAATGTATATGAAAAGGATTTTGCTTCGATTTTTGATGGAAATCCGATGTTTACGACATCTGCAACTGTACCGCAAAAAGGACATGATTTCCTTGCTGACTTGGATAATTTGAGTTTTTCTGAAGATTTAAAAAAATATGGGGGATATCCAGTTCGGATTCCACTTTGGAAACGATGCTTCTATAAAGTAAAACGAATAGCTAAGAGAATACTGAAGAGGTAATGGGATGAATTCAAAAATAAATAGGCAATGCCCTGTTCTGTATAAATGTAAAACAGATTGCTGCGGATGCACGGCATGCTATGCGATTTGCCCGAAAGAAGCTATCTCCATGGTGGAGGACGAAGAAGGATTTGAATATCCAAGGATTGATGAGAATAAATGTGTTCATTGTTATCAGTGTATCAAGGTGTGTCCAATCAAAGCGGCAAGAGCACAGTGAGGAGAAATCATGAAAACAACATTACTTATCATGGCAGCCGGTATCGGTAGCCGCTTTGGAACAGGAATTAAGCAGTTGGAGCCGGTGGATGCTTCTAATCATATTATCATGGATTACTCGATTCATGATGCAATTGAGGCTGGCTTCAACCATGTAGTATTTATTATCCGTAAGGATATCGAGAAGGAATTCAAAGAGGCCGTGGGCAAATATGCCGAAAGTCTGGTTGAAACCGTGTACTGTTTCCAAGAAATGGATCAACTACCCGGTAATCTACCCCCGATCCAACGGGAGAAACCCTGGGGAACGGCCCACGCCATCTGGGCTGCCAAAGAGCACATTCACGAACCGTTTATCGCTATCAACGCCGATGATTTTTACGGACGTGACGCCTTCGTAAAAATGCACGATTTCGTGGCCGTCAATACCGATGAGAGATGTTTCAGTTTAGCCGGTTACCGGTTAGCTGCCACCCTATCCGAAAACGGTACGGTATCAAGAGGAATATGTACGGTAGATAACGATAATTTCTTGACAAGTATCACCGAACGCACGAAAATTGGCAGGGAGGGAGACGTGATCAAGGATATGAACTCAGGGGTCATACTGCATGAAAATGACGTGGTTTCCATGAATTTCTGGGGATTCTCGCCCATGCTTTTCGAGGAAATTGAAAAGCAATTCATCGAGTTTTACCACAAAAACAGTGAAAATCCCAAAGCGGAAATTTATATACCTTTCGTGGTGGACGAACTCATCAAGCAAAAGGCAGTGAAAGTAAAAGTCTTAAACACCAGTGCTAAATGGTTCGGAGTGACATACAAAGAAGACACTGAACTGGTGAACAATGCCTTACAGAAGTTTGACGGGGAAGGATTATATACTGACATGGGGCAGTAAATAACATAAAAACGGGTAATCATAAAAAACAACTAAGCATGGACAAACTGAAGAGAATTTACGACACATTCGTATCGAGCGGGCGGTTTATATCCGCAACACCGTATGGTTCTGGCCATATTAACGACACCTATCTGGTGAAAGTAGACGAGGATGTCGAGTACATTCTCCAAAGGATCAACGACAATGTATTCAAGGATATCCCGAAACTGGTACGAAATAAAGAATTGGTGTGCGGACATATCCGCAACCGGCTTATCCGGCATAAAGTGAGCGATATCACCCGGAAATACATCACGTATTTCTACACGGACAAAGGGAACGCTTATTATAAGGATTACGAGGGAAATTACTGGACATTGTCACTCTTTATCAAAGGATCAAAGAGTTATGATGTTATCCCGAATTCCCAGATCGCTTACCAAGTGGGCATCGGGTTTGGGGAATTCGAGAATCGAATTTCTGATTTCGACTCAAAATTGTTGATCGAAACCATTCCGCTTTTCCATAACGTTCCCCGCCGCCAACGGGAATTAAAAGAAGCCTTGGCCAAAGCCAGACCGGATCAGATCGAGGCAAGCAAGGAGTTACTCGAATACTTGAAAAAATTCGATAACAAGATGCTGGAATTACAACAGATGAAAGATGAGGGAATCCTGCCTCTCCGGGTCACGCACAATGATATGAAAGCGAATAATCTCTTGTTCGACCACAATGATCACCCGCTATGCGTGATCGATCTGGACACCGTGATGCCGGGAATCGTGCATTACGATTTCGGGGATGCCATACGCTCGGCTTGCAACACGGCTGGAGAGGAAACCCGCGATCTTGACGAGGTTCACTTTAACATGGATTATTTCGAGGCCTTCGCTGCCGGATTCATGGAAAAAGCAAAGCATCTTCTCACGCTTAAGGAGAAAAAGACTCTCGCCCAGGGATGCACGCTGATGACCTACCTGCAAGCCGTTCGTTTCTTGACGGATTACCTGGACGGGGATCATTATTACCCGATTACCTATCCCGAACATAACCTGCAACGAGCTAAAGTCCAAGTAAAGTTGTTACAGGATATGGAGCGGCAATTTGACAAGATGAACCAGTTTATCCTGAATCAATAATACAAAAAGAACGGTGACGAAAGCCACCGTTCTCTTTGTATAACCTTAGGAATAAATTTCTTACTTCTTTTTATTCTTACAGCACTCGTCTGTTTTACCCGTCTTGGAACAGCAATTATCACCACATTTCCCTTCACATTTGCTCTCCTTTGACTCGCATTTCTGATCACATTTGCTGTCACACTTTTTCTCGCCACAGCTTTGTCCACAGGTGCCACTGCAATTATGTTTCTCGCCGCAACTTCCCTTGCAAGCTTCTTTATTCCCTTCTTTGCAACATTTATGCGCTTTACCACATTTTATCAACTCTCCGTCTTTATCACACATCCCTACCACTTTCACATCATGACGTTCAATTGCTGCCCGCAACGCCTCAACAGAGTTTTTGTCGGTACGGAAAGAAATCAACACGGTTGAATCTTTCATGTTCAACTTATAATCCTTGATCCCTTTCTCGAAAGGCATATCTTTATCCAATTTAGCCTTGCAAGAAGGACAATGTATGCCTATTTTGAAAATAACGGTTGTATCTTTTTTAGCTTGGGCGCTTACGGTTAAACCCATCATAACGAACACTACTAGCGTGAATAAAATTTTTATTGTTTTCATAGTAAATGTATTTAATTATTAAAACATTGTTTTTCAAAAGTTATTGTTGGGAAACTAATATGTTCCAACTATTTATTGATTGATTATTCTTTACGATCTAAGGCAAATCTCAAACCGATATAAAATTTACGTCCGTGAAGAGGTCCCCACACTTTCGACGAGTCAAAGGTATCGCTCCAAGGATGGTGAGAATTCACGATCGGATTCTTTTGGGTGAAATCTCCGATATTCTCGCATCCAGCGTAAATACTCCACAAACGGAAATATTTCGTGATCTGTGCGTTCATGATCTGGAAATCATCAAAACGGGAAGCTACCCGATACTCATCGGCAATCCCTCCCTGTTCCGGCAAACGTCCGGAACCGTTGAACTGGGTCGTGAAATCGAACTGCCATTTTTTCAAGTTGGTAAAGTATGACAAATTCACCAATCCCTTGTAACGGCTCGTTAAAGGAGTACGTTTCAAATCACCGTTAATCGTCGTCTTCACGTCATTGTAACGATAAGCCAAGGTGGCCTCCAAGCGCGGAATCAATTCGTATTTCACCTCTACTTGGTAGCAATTCGAATAGGATTTCCCATCCAAGTTATAAAAGTTTACCTTGTTGTATGCCGTCTCGTTATCTACGACCACTTGGTCATTGAATTTCGTGTGGTAATAATCCAAATTGATATTCAAGGTACGCCCGAACAGCTCGAATTTCCGGTTCACGTTAGCCCCGAAATTCCAAGAATCCTCCATCTTCAAATCGTCCAGTAAAGCCGGATTCTTACCCAACAACTCTCCATTCACGTAGAAGTTTGCGGCAGAAGCCAACAAATAACTGTTCTCAGCCAAAATATTCGGTGTACGTAGACCGCGACCGAAAGTGGCCTTGATGCTGGTAAACTCATCCGGTTTGTACATGATGTGAGCTCGCGGAGTCCAGATACTCCCGAAGATGTTGTGATAATCGTAGCGCAACCCAGCCATCACGATAAAACGTTGATCCAAGAATTCACCCGTGTACTGGAAGAAAGCTCCCGGCACCCGCTCTTCCCGTTTCATGTTTATGAAATCGGTAGAAATGTCCTCTCCATAATTGAAAACCGGATCACGGAAATCTTCGTCATATTTGTCGTAATTGAAACTTAACCCGGCAGAGTACATCTGGCCGGGATTCGTACCGAAAATAGACTGATAAATGTAGTTCACAAATAAACTCTTCTGCCCGGCGTTATACATTTTCGGCCCGTAATAAGAATCTTGCGTGTGATCTGAATAGTTCACCAGAATCGCCATACTCGTATTCTCGTACTGAGGCATCAAGTAACCTAACTTCAAGAAAGCCTCATAACGACGGGTGTCTATTCCAATTTTATACAATCCGTACTTCTCGTCTATCATGGCGTGTCCATCATGAGAAGTTTGCCCTCCGTTTCGCTCTTCATCAATAAATTTACCCCCGAATTGCAAATACCAAGTATCATCTTTGTACGCCCAACGATTCATCACGTTGTATTGCGTTTTTTCCGGCATATCCACAAACCCGTCCTTGTTTCCGTCATGAGCCTCTTTCATCCAATCCCCGTGCAAAAGAAACATCGTACTCCATTTATCACTGAACTTGATGCTGAAATTGGAGTTAAACTCGTACATTCCCTCGCTACTTGTGAAGACATTAGCCGAAAGCAATTCCGGATCTCGGGGTTTCTTGTAATCCACGCTGATTTGTCCGGCCATTGATTCGTAACCGTTAATTACCGACCCCGTTCCCTTTGACACGGAGATAGCAGACATCCAAGGACCGGGAATGTAAGTCAAACCGTACAAGGAGGCCAGTCCACGGAAATTAGGCATATTCTCGGTCATCATTTGCACGTACTTCCCGGTTAATCCCAATAGCTGAATTTGCTTCGCACCTGTCACCGCATCAGCATACGACACGTCAACCGAGGCATTCGTTTCGAAACTCTCTCCCAAGTTACAACAAGCCGCCTTGCATAACTCTTCGCCCGTGATCAGTTGTTCGATCAAAGGACCTTGTGTTGACATCACTGTACTCTGTTTCCGGGCAGCCACGCTAACCTCGTCCAATTGCTCCCCGGATCTCAACGTGCAAGTCACGAATTTATCCGTGGATTTTACCTCTATCGTATCCGAACGGTACCCGATAAAACTAACAACTAACTTTCCAACCTTTTCCCACTTGATTTTAAATTCCCCGTTCGCATCTGAAACAGATCCTTTCGAAGTTCCTACCCAATAAACATTCGCACCGGGTAACGCCACCTCCCCGTCTTCCGTTTCTTCCATGACACGCCCTTTTATGGTCTGTGCCTGTATGCCAACAGAGGCAAGTAAACACATTATAATAAATAAATTTTTCATATAGATTTAACGATTTTCAGGAACGTGCCGGGATATTTTTTACTAATGCCTCGAAACACGTTCTCTTTTGATTAAATTTTAAATAATGCTTCAGTCAAGCCAAGCGCATACTCACGACTCGCCGAAAGATACTTGTAAAGCATCTTTTTCGCGGATCAGAATTTAATCAACAACGGAAAATACATAGCAACTCCAAAGGTGGAGATGTGTCTATGTATGCAATAGAAGAATTTAATGGTTTTATCTTAGAAATAATCGTATCCGGTAAAAACATCATGAAATTACATTCCTGTACCATATCACAGAACTGTATTTCGAAATGGGACATCGCCCAGTCTCCGGAAACTTTATAATAAACATGTTCTTGTCGTGCATTATCACAATTTTTTGTGTGTGTATTGTGACACGCCTTATGGCAACATGCACAATCATGTGCACATGGACATGGAATATTTTCGGGAATAACCACCACATGCAAGCGAGTTTCCTGACAACGCTGACAGTATACTCTACTTACATTCACGCCTATCGTACCTAACAAAAAGGTGAACAATAGCAAGAGTGCCGATATATTCCATTTTTTCTGCATCATCATTCGCAAAAATAAAACAATTTTCAATTCCCTATCCTCTGAAATACACCCTTAACAATTAATTAACGGTTTTTTTATTCAAAATCTGAGCCGATGATGTAAAAAATAGAAAAAAAGTATTACTTTCGAACTTCATAAATCAAGATGTAGATTATTTATATCATTCCAACAAATTATGAAAAAAATACTATTACTTGGACTACTTGTAGTTCTTATCGCATCCTGTAGTAAAAAGACGAATGTCGAGATTACAGGAGCCATCAAAGAGGCGGCAAACACGAAAGTATATCTGGAACAAATAGATGTAAGTTCAAGAAAAACTATCGATTCAACAAAAATTAATAAAAATGGAGAGTTTAAATTTAAACTTAATATTGAACTCCCGACATTCTATTCTTTAAGATTTTCTAACAATGAACAAGTGACCTTGATTGCTAGTCCGGACGAAGTACTTGAAGTCAGTGGCACGCTGAATGACATAAAAAATAACTATTGGGTAGACGGTTCTGAAAACTCGTTATGGATTAAACTCCTGAATTTCCAGATTGCCCGTACCGTCACGCTGACGGATTCTTTAAAGAGATCCTATCAAGCTCTTCCGCAAGGAAGCGAATACGACGCTCAACGCCAAGAATACAGCAAGGCTTGGGAAGAGGCGATAAACAAACAGATCAGCTTTACCCGAGACTTCATCATCAAACATGCCACTTCTCCGGCATCTTATTACGCTCTTTATCAAAAGATCGATGATAATATCGGAGTAATGGACGAGTTCGAGGATCTTCACTATTTTAAAGTGGTTGCATCATCCTTAACAGCCCTTTATCCCGAATCACAGTACACGAAAGCAATCATGAATCACCTGAAACAAATATCCCAAGCTATCCGCAACCAACAGCTAGCAGCCGTGATTAACAACACGGAAGGATCGCTACCGGATATTAACTTACCGGATGTAAATGGGAAGAACGTTTCACTGAACTCGCTCAAATCGAAACTCATCGTGCTTGATTTCGGACTGATCACAGCCAAGGAGAGCCAGGAGTACATTGACCAAATGAAAAGCGTGTACAACAAATTCAAAAACCGGGGAGTGGAAATCTATATGGTTTGCCTGGATAAAAACAGACTCCTCTGGGAAGACGTAATAAAAACGAACAATATCAACTGGATTTGCGTATGGGATGAAGGGGCACTACAAAGTCGGGCAGCCTCGACTTGGAACGTGAAGAGTGTTCCGGCAAATTATATCATTAACCAGAAGAAAGAAATTGTCGGCAAAAACTTGTACGGTAGCCGTTTGGAAGACCGTTTGAACGACTTGTTGAAAAAATAATTACATTGGACGAACATATCATCATGCAGGGTAAGAAAGTTTATTTTCTTTCAGACGCACACTTGGGCGCCAAACTATTGAAAGATAATCGGGAGAGAGAAATTATGCTCGTAGAGTTTTTACAAAGCATCAGACCTGATTGCTCAGAACTTTACCTGCTTGGTGATATGTTCGACTTTTGGTTCGAATACAAATACGTCATACCTAAAGGTCATGTACGCTTCCTTGGTGAACTAGCCAATTTCACAGATCAAGGAATTAAGGTACATTTCTTCACGGGCAACCACGACATCTGGGCCTTCGACTACTTGGCAAAAGAGTGTGGTGTTACCCTACACACGTCCATACTAGAAACCACGATAAACGGAAAGTCTTTCCTTATCGGGCATGGAGATGGTCTAGACCCGAACGATAAAGGATATCTTTTTTTGCGCAACGCTTTTCACAATCGCTTTCTACAAAGATGCTTCCGGTTTATCCATCCTGATTGGGGTATCGCTTTAGCCAATAAATGGTCATCCCATTCTCGACTGAAAGGGAACGGGCAAATCGAGGCAAAAGGGTACCTGGGAGACGACAAAGAAGAAATTGTTATTTATTGCCGGAATATCTTGAAAGAACACCACGTGGATTATTTCATTTTCGGCCATCGCCATTTACCTCTCAATCTTGAACTCGAACCCAACAGTCACTATATCAATACGGGAGATTGGATCACGCATTTCAGTTACGCCATGTTCAACGGGGAGAAAGTTATCATCGAAAAAATAAATCGCAAAAAATAATCTATTTTGCATTGCTTTACTATTAAATAATCCTAACTTACACGCCTATATATGAAACATAAGATCAGACGGTATGTTAGTTAAAATTTTCGGAGGTGCAGTATACGGAATCAATGCTTTGACCATTACAATCGAGGTTAATATTCTTTGGGGTGCAAAATTTATTATTGTCGGTTTACCCGATAATGCGGTGAAAGAAAGCCAACAAAGAATTGATTCCGCTCTCCGGGAAATAGGATTAAAAATACCAGGTAAACGAGTAATTATCAATATGGCTCCCGCCGATGTAAAGAAAGAAGGATCGTCTTTCGATTTACCACTAGCGATTGGGATTCTCGCTGCTAATGACCAGTTACCTAATGCACAACTGGATAAATACTTGATCATGGGTGAGTTGTCATTAGATGGCAGTCTTCAAGCGGTCAAAGGTGTACTTCCCATTGCCATACACGCTAAAAAGGAAGGTTTCAAAGGAATCCTTCTGCCCTATCAGAATGCAAACGAAGCTGCCGTTGTTCAGGATTTTGAAGTTTACGGTTTTCATCATCTGAATGAAGTAATCACTTTCCTGAAACAGGAGAAAGACTTCTCTCCCATTTCTTTCGACCAGCAAGTCATGACGGCATTTCCCGATGATGACTTACTTGATTTCAAAGATGTGAAGGGACAAGAAAACGTGAAGCGCGCAATGGAAGTTGCCGCAGCAGGTGGACATAACATGATCATGATCGGTTCCCCAGGTTCGGGGAAAACCATGCTAGCCCGAAGATTACCGACAATTCTCCCGCCCATGACTATCGAAGAAGCTTTGGAAACAACGAAAATCCATTCCGTTGCCGGGAAAATTCAAAACAATCATTCCTTAATTACCTCCCGCCCCTTCCGTTCTCCACATCATACCATATCTGATGTTGCACTCGTTGGTGGAGGATCTTGGCCCCAACCGGGAGAAATATCACTTGCTCATCATGGAATTCTATTTTTAGACGAACTCCCAGAATTCCGCCGGGCAGTACTGGAAGTACTGAGGCAACCTCTTGAAGATCGGAAAATTACCATCAGTCGTTCCAAATTTAGCGTGGAATATCCGGCCAACATCATGCTGATTGCTTCCATGAATCCTTGCCCTTGCGGATACTATAACCATCCCACGAAAGAGTGCAATTGTCCACCGGGGGGAGTCCAAAAATACTTATCAAAAATATCCGGGCCTTTACTCGATAGAATTGACATACATATTGAAGTGATTCCCGTAGAACTTGACAAAATCACAAATCCCTCTGATAGTGAAGCAAGTTCTGTTGTCCGGACTAGGGTGATTGCTGCCCGGGCTATACAGACAAAACGTTTTCAATCTTACCCGGGGATTTATTGTAACGCACAAATGACCTCTCCATTACTAAAAAAGTATTGCCCTTTGGATGATAAATGTGTTGCATTACTAAAAATTGCCATGCAACGTTTCGGACTTTCCGCCCGAGCTTACGACCGAATCATCAAATTATCTCGAACAATTGCCGATCTGGATCACAACGAAAAAATCACCCCTCAATATATCGCCGAAGCCATACAATATCGAAGTCTTGACAAAGACGGATGGGGTAGATGAAAAAAGTAAAAGGTAAAAACTAAAAGCTAAAAGTTGGTTTTTCACTTCACTTTTAGCTTTTAGTTTTTACCTTGCCCTTATACCCGGCTTAATATATCTTCAAGTCCTTGGAAGTGATTTTTATAATCTTCCGCACTCCGACGAATTACCTCGAAAGCCTCTTCCTTATTATAGACATGCGTGATTTCTGTACGTCGCTCTTCACCAGGAAGATCCTTGTAGGTTAAAAAATAATGCCGCAACCGATCGATCACCACGTGTGGTAATTCGGAAATATCATTGTAAATATTATACGTGGCATCATGTTTCAGCACGGCAATAATCTTATCATCGGCCTCATTCTTATCCAACATTCGGAATCCTCCGATAGGGCGAACTTCCGCAATAATATCCCCGTGAGAAATCGTTTTCTCAGTCAAGACACAAATATCAAGCGGGTCACCATCCCCGTGAATATCCGTTCTCTCGGTCTGCAACATACAATATTCGGCAACCAAGTCGCCACAATAGGTCTGCGGCAAAAAACCATATAAAGCGGGAACCACGTTCGAATACTTTTGTGGACGATCTATTTTTATATACCCACTCACTTTATCCAACTCGTACTTCACCGTGTCTGTCGGTACCATCTCAATAAATGCGGTGACCACATTCGGCGCATCCGTCCCTATATCCAAACCATGCCACGGGTGTGACTTATACCTAAGTCCCATTAAACGGACAATAGGATCATTAATTTTATTTCCCATAATATACTATTAAGAACATATTTACCTCTTTTATTGTTTCGCAAACAAATGCGCCTCGATTTGCTCAATCAGAATATGAATCACCTTGATGTGAATCTCTTGAATCCTATCGGAATACCCATTCCAAGGTACACAGATATTCACGTCACACATATTCTTCATTTTGCCACCATTCTTACCGGTTAACCCAATCACCAACATTCCTTTACGGTGAGCTGCATCAACAGCTTTTACGATATTCTCTGAATTACCGGAAGTACTAATTGCCAGTAACACATCACCTGCTTTCCCGTGTGCCTCCACGTAACGGGAGAATACATACTCAAACCCGAAATCATTTGCCACGCAAGTCAAGTGGGTCGGATCGGAAATCGCTATTGCCGGTAGTGCAGGACGATCTTCCCTAAAACGTCCAGTAAGTTCTTCAGCAAAATGCATGGCATCGCTCATGGAACCTCCATTTCCACAACTTATCACCTTACCTCCGTTCTTCAATACCCGGGACAATATCTCTGCCGCCAATCCGACTTGTTGCAACTTATCTTCGTCCGCCACAAAATCAGCTAATACCTGCTGCGCCTCCAAAAAACTTTTTTTGATACTATCCATATATTCAGGTATTACATTTATCTTACTTTTTTCCATTCAACAATTTTTCCTCTTTCTTTCTTCAACATTCCCGGGGGAACCACTTGCCGTATATCTTCGCAAAGCAAATCAATCAATTTTTGTTTCGTGAAATGACGGGAATAGATCACACTGACCTCTCGCAATGGTTTCGACGCTGTGAACGAGCGTACTTGCTTTTTCTTTTCCTCTGTCATATATAACGTGGCCAATTCTGGAATCAAGGTAAATCCTCCTTCCCGGTCCACGATCTTCATTAAAGTCTCTAAAGAATTACTCTCGAAATCAAACGGCAAATTTTTATGTTGCGTTTCTTGTATCTCGCATAAATTTACGACTTGATCCCGAAAACAATGCCAGTCACCCAACATCCATAATTCAGGAGTTGCAATATCTTGTGTTTTTACGTCTTTCTTTTTTAAAAGTTCGTGATCGGGATGAGCGTAAATCATCATTTCCTCATAAAACACGGGCTGCTCTACAATCTTACTATCATGATAAGGGGTCACAAATATTCCCACGTCCAACGTGTCGTGTTTCAATCGCCGGATAATCTCTTCCGAGATTAATTCCTCCACTTCCACTTGTACCCCTGGATAACGACGAATATAGTCCCCGATAAATATCGGTAATAAATAAGGAGCTAGCGTGGGAATAATACCTATTTTCAAAGATCCCGCTACTTCCTGTTTCTCTTCATTAATAATCTCTTTTATTCTTTGTGTCGAAGCCAACACTATTCTAGCCTGCTCTATCAACTTATATCCAATGTCAGTGGGAACTACCGGCTGTCGACTCCGATCAAAAATGATTACACCCAGATCGTCTTCCAACTTCTTAATTTGCATACTCAGTGTCGGCTGTGTCACGAAACACTTGTCGGCTGCTGTTGCAAAATGCCGGAATTCATCGACTGCAACAACATATTCTAATTGTGTCAGTGTAATCATAAATTTATCTTTTAATCAAAAAAATCCTTCATCTTGGAGAAGATGCTTTTTTTATCGCCACTCCCCGGTTTAAAACCTTCCGTCTCTCTCATCTTTTCCACAAGCTTCTTCTCATCCTTAGACAAATTCTTAGGAATCCACACGTTCACCTTTGCCAACAAGTCACCTTTACCATAACCGTTTACATCAGGCAAACCTTTGCCCCGTAAACGCAATATCCTACCTGGTTGGGTCCCAGCCTCAATCTTCACCTTCACTTTCCCTTCGATAGTCGGAATTTCAACTGTTTCTCCTAATACAGCTTCCGGGTACCCGATAAACACGTTATATAATAAATCATTCCCATCCCGCACCAACTCCGGATGTTCTTCTTCTTCTATCAACACGATCAAATCCCCGTTCACGCCTCCGCGACGAGCTGCATTTCCCTTACCACTCAATGATAATTGCATTCCTTCTGCCACTCCTGCCGGAATGTTGATAGAAATTACCTCCTCCGACATCAACACACCCTCTCCATTACAGAAAGTACATTTTTCATTAATAATTTTTCCTTCACCTTCGCAAGTCGGACACGTGGAAGTAGTTTGCATCGCCCCCAATATTGTATTCTGTACTCGGGTCACCTGCCCTGATCCCTTACAAGTAGAACAAGTAGAATAGGATTTTCCATCCCTTGCCCCCGTTCCGTTACAATGTTGACAAGCCACATATTTTTTCACCTTAATTTTCTTCTCAATTCCAGTAGCAATTTCTTGAAGACTCATTTTAACTTTCACTCTCAGATTAGTTCCCCGATTTACCCGACGAGAACCACGTCCACCGCCAAAACCACCGAAACCACTAAAGCCACCAAAACTCCCAAAAATATCCCCGAATTGAGAGAAAATATCATCCATACTCATGCCTCCACCAAAACCTCCTTGTCCGGCGCCACCAACACCAGCATGTCCGAATTGGTCATAACGATGTCTCTTTTCCTCGTTACTCAACACATCATATGCCTCTGCAGCTTCTTTAAATTTTTCCTCGGCCTCCTTGTCTCCCGGATTCTTGTCCGGGTGGTATTTCAAAGCCAGTTTCCGATATGCTTTCTTAATCTCAGTGGCATCAGCACTCTTAGATACCCCCAACACCTCATAATAATCTCTCTTTTCCATTACCACGCAACTATATTTTATTCACCAACAACCACTTTTGCAAAACGCATAACTTTGTCATTCAAATAATACCCCTTCTCAATACAATCCAACACTTTTCCCTTCAACTCAGGGGTCGGGGCTGGAATTGTCGTTACCGCCTCATGAATATCCGTGTTAAAATCAGCATTTTCAGTTTCGATTTCTTTTACTCCATTTTGTGTCAAAAAAGACTTGAAATTAGCATAAATCAAATCTACTCCTTCTTTCAGAGCTGCCACATCTTTCGCCGTACTCATACTTTTCAAGGCACGTTCAAAGTTATCCACCACAGGTAAAATATTACTCAACAATTGTTCCCCAGCACTCTTCGTCAACTCCATTTTTTCCTTCAAAGTACGTTTCCGGTAGTTATCGAACTCTGCAGACAAACGTAAATATTTATCATTCATTTCGATCAACTTTTGTCCCAACTCTTCAAGCTGTTTGTCTTCTTTTTTACACGACTTGTCCTCTTTCTTTTTGTGAGCCTCCTCGTGATGTTTTCCAGAATTCACTTCTTCTTTCTCCATTTCGTTCATCTGTGACTCTTCAAACTCGTTCTCCTGAGTCGACATCTTCTCTTCTGCCATATCGTATATATTTTTATGAATAAACATTTTAAACTATTTATTCTAAGCAAAATCCCTGCCAAGTCTCAACATGTCACATTAACAATCACAACAAGTGTCAATATGACATCAATAGCTGCCACAAAGATAATAAAAGATATCCTTCTGATTCAACTTTTAGCACTTAATAGGATTAAAGCATTCCATTATCCGCAAAACTGTAATACCGATCAGGGCAAACGATAATATGATCCAGTATCATGATATCCAACACCCGTCCTGCCTCCTGCACTTTCTTCGTCAAAGTAATATCATGAGAACTCGGACGGTTATTGCCGCTAGGATGGTTGTGAGCGATCACAATAGAACATGCTTTTGATTCCAGCACCCTCCTGAATATCATACGAATATCAATAATCGTGCTTTCAATTCCCCCCGAAAACAAACGATCACATGACTTAATCCGGCAAGCACTAGACAGGGTCACTACCCAAAACTCTTCATGATCCAGATCCCCAATTAATGGTTGGAGATAATCATACAAATCCCGGCTAGTTGCCACGGATGGCTCTTCCCTTACCGCAGACAACGCCCGGCGGCGCCCTAATTCCATTGCAGCAACGATCGAAGCAGCCTTTGCCATCCCTACTCCTTTGTAACGATTCGTAAAATCCAAAACAGAAAGACGAGCCAACGTATTCAAATCATTACTAAGATCTAACAATATCCGACGAGACAAATCCAAGGCAGATTCCCCTCCACACCCCGAACGGATTAAAATTGCGAGTAACTCATTTGTTGAAAGTGTAGCAACACCTTTCGACAACATCTTTTCCCGAGGCTTGTCGTCTTCCGCCCACGAGGAAATCGGGATATAATTTTCAGCCATATTTTTTCTTTATTGCTGGCAATATAGCTATTTTTTTACAATAAAAAAAATCTCGAGAAACAATTTCTCAAGATCCAGCGACACATAGAAATAGAGGTAACAAACATTCTGTCTGTTACCTCAATATCTTAAAATAGTAAAATTACAATTTATTCACATGTAAAGCCAAGCTAGACTTTAAGTTAGCTGCTTTGTTCTTGTGGATAATATGTTTTTTTGCTAATTTATCCAACATAGCCGAAACCTTCGGCAATAAATCTGCTGCAGTCTCCTTCTCAGTCATTGCACGTAGCTTTCTAACGGCATTTCTAGCAGTCTTTGCATAATAACGATTGTGTAATCTTCTTTTTTCAGTCTGCCTTATTCTTTTTTCTGATGATTGATGATTTGCCATCTCTACAAATTAATTTAATTCAACTTTGTAGTCCGTACGAGAATCGAACTCGTGTTACAAGAATGAAAATCTTGCGTCCTAACCCCTAGACGAACGGACCATCGTTAATATCTTGCTCTTTGCCTTAGTAGTCCGTACGGGAATCGAACCCGTGTTACAAGAATGAGAATCTTGCGTCCTAGCCCCTAGACGAACGGACCATCTTTTGCTTTAGCGGTTGCAAATATACGGCAAATTTCATTCCAACCAAAGAAAACGTGATTTTTTTTTCACATCTTTGGCAATTTGGCCGTGTATGTTGCATCAATCATTTGTAAATAAATACAATACGACACCTTTCGTGTTAACAAATAAAATTCTCCCTCCTCATACATGTAAATATTTTATTCCCTACCTTTGCCCCTGTAACCTATTGAAGATCGAAATTCACTTTCAATTATCAATTATTATGGCTAAATTATATCTGATTCCAACTCCAGTCGGTAATCTTGAAGACATTACGCTGAGAGCACTTCGCATACTAAAAGAAGTACCTCTTGTACTTGCCGAAGATACCCGTACCTCTGCAAAACTATTAAAACATTACGAGATTAACACGCCCTTGCTCTCACACCATAAATTCAATGAACACCAGCAAGTAAGTCGTATTACAGAGCGCATTGCTCGAGGTGAAGACATAGCCTTAATCAGTGATGCCGGAACACCGGGAATCTCCGACCCGGGATTTCTACTTGTACGTACCTGCATCGAGCAAGGAATAGAAACAGAATGTTTACCTGGAGCCACAGCATTTGTTCCGGCTCTCGTCAACTCAGGCCTACCCTGTGATCGTTTTTGTTTTGAGGGATTTCTACCACAAAAAAAAGGCCGCCAAAAGAAACTCATAGCCCTCGCTGAAGAGGAACGCACGATGATATTTTACGAATCACCATTCCGCTTAGTAAAAGCCCTCGAACAAATGGCTGAATTTTTCGGGGGAAACCGCTATGCCTGCGTGGCTCGCGAGATCAGTAAACTTTTCGAAGACTTCCAACGGGGTACATTAAAAGAACTAATTGATCATTACACCGAAAACGGGGTAAAAGGAGAGATCGTCATGATCGTAGAGGGTAAACCCAAAAAAGAACAAGAAAAAGAATGATTTGCATTTCAGACAAACAACCATAAATGTACTACAAATCAAGCATATTACCTATCTCTAAAAGGAAAGACTCCTACAGCTATGCCATAAGAGTCTTTGCATTTTATGAATAACTTAATTACTTGCAAAACTTCCGTCCATAAAACTGGGCATTATCACCTAATTCTTCTTCAATCCGAAGTAATTGGTTGTATTTTGCCATTCGGTCAGAACGGCTTAATGACCCTGTCTTAATTTGTCCGGAATTAGTTGCGACTGCAATATCCGCAATAGTTGCATCTTCCGTCTCCCCGGAACGATGAGAAGTTACTGACGTGTAACCGGCACGGTGAGCCATATCAATCGCATCCAGCGTTTCGGTTAACGTACCAATCTGATTTACTTTAATCAAAATAGAATTAGCACATCCCATTTCAATACCTTTCTCCAAATATTGTACATTCGTCACGAACAAATCATCACCCACTAACTGACAACGATTCCCTATACGTTGGGTCAGTAATTGCCAACCTTCCCAATCATTCTCACTCATACCATCCTCGATAGAATCAATTGGATAGCGAGAAATCAATTCTTCCAAATAAGCGACCTGCTCGGCAGAAGAACGCTTTGCTCCTGTCGCTCCTTCAAATTTAGAATAATCGTAAATTCCATCCTTATAAAATTCAGAAGAAGCACAATCCAACCCTATCATCACATCCTCTCCAGCCTTATATCCGGCAGTCTCAATAGCTTTAATAATAGATTCCAATGCATCTTCCGTCCCCTTCAAGGCAGGAGCAAAACCACCCTCGTCCCCCACAGCCGTACTCAAGCCTCGATCGTGAAGAACTTTCTTCAAACTATGGAAAACCTCTGCACCCATACGCAAAGCCTCTCGGAAAGATTCAGCTCCAACCGGGCGAATCATAAACTCCTGAAAAGCAATCGGAGCATCGGAATGAGATCCTCCGTTAATAATATTCATCATTGGCACCGGTAGCACTTTTGCGTTTACACCACCAATGTAACGATACAACGGCATTTCCAATGCGTTAGCAGCAGCCTTTGCGCAAGCCAAAGAAACTCCCAACAATGCATTGGCTCCTAAATTACTCTTGGTGGGCGTACCATCCAATTCCAATAAAATACGATCAATCCCCACTTGGTCTGTCACGTTCATTCCCAACAAGGCATCGGCAATCACCGTATTTACATTATTCACTGCTTTGGTTACCCCCTTGCCACCATATCTTTTCTTATCTCCATCACGCAATTCCAATGCTTCATGCTCTCCCGTGGACGCTCCAGACGGTACCGCAGCTCGGCCCATCGCCCCACATTCCAGAATAACATCTACTTCTACCGTTGGATTTCCTCTCGAATCCAACACTTCTCTTCCAATAACTTCTGTAATATACATTCCCTTTAACTTTAAAAGTTCGTAAATAAATTGTTGTGACTAAGATACGTAAAACAATTGAAAAAGTCACATGATTTGGTTTATAAAGTTTGCAAAGTTCCTAGTCATAAACTTTGATTTTACAATAAACTTTCTTCGGTAAGATTTGTCTTAATAGGGCGAAGAATTGGTTTAAAATCAAAACAAACTATTCTTCAACGGAATGTTCAATTGTGTATAAAGTGTATATGAATAGAGTAAAAGAAGCTGTTTTAGCTATCCTCTTCATGTTATTTACCCTATCGACCTTTGCCCAAACGGGAAGCGTCAAGGGTCGAATTATAGATGCTAAAACGAAGAAACCCTTAGAGTTTGTCAACGTGAGTATCCGAGCCATAGAAACTCAAAAACCATTAACAGGAACCGTTAGCGATTCAACTGGAGTTTTCCGTATTAACAGAGTGAAGAACGGAACTTACATTCTCTCCGCCTCATTTATCGGTTACAAATCCGTGGAAAAAGAATTCACGATCTCTCCAACAGCAAGAAACATGAATGTGAAAAACATCCTTTTGGAAGAAGACAACCAAGTGATTGACGAGATAAAAGTTGTTGGACAACGAGCTCAAATGAGATTCGAAATTGACAAAAAAGTCTTTGACGTAGAATCCAATATTTCTCAAGCCGGAGGATCAGCCAGCGACCTGCTTGAAAATATACCCTCCATAGAAGTAGACAACGAGGGAGAAATCTCCTTACGGGGTAACTCAAGCGTAACCATCTGGATCAACGGCAAAGCATCAGGCTTATCTGCAGACAACCAAGCCCAAATCCTAGAGCAAATTCCTGCTGAAAGCATCGAACGCATCGAATTGATCACAAATCCATCGGCTAAATTCAGTCCGGAAGGCTCTTCAGGAATCATCAATATTATCCTGAAGAAAAACCGAAAAGCCGGATATTATGGGAGTTTCCAAATTGGGGCCGACATTTTGGGAGGATACAATACCAGTGGCAGCATCAACTATAGCAGCGGTAAGATTGAATCTTACCTTAATATCGGGTATCGCCAAAGAAAATCAGGAAGCAAGGATTACTCCGACCGCATCAACCTAGATGACCAAGGTAATCCTGTCTCTTACCTGAACCAGAATGGCAGGCGCGATCGGAAAGGGGGGGCTCTCTTTACCGGGGTCGGCTTAACCTTTCACCTCACTCAGACCGACCATATCGGAATTGAAGGATTAGGACATTTTGGAAATCGGAATTCCAACAACACCATCCGTTACGAAAGCAATGTCCCTAGATCATTCACCAGCAGTGAACGGATCAGCAATTCTGACAACTCCTCGAAAGGAGGTAACGTCAATCTCGACTATAAACACGAATTCAGTGAAAAAAGTAATATAATAGCCCGTGTTTCCTGGGATTTATGGGTTTCTGACGGAACCAGTACATATAAACAACATTCTCTCTACCAGCAGAACAAAGAAATTTCTTCCTGGCAGAAACAGGAAAGCGACAACCGTTCCCAAAGCTGGGAATTTCAAGCAGACTACGTGAATCAATTCTCGGAAGAAAGTAAGTTAGAAACAGGCTACAAAGGCACGCTCAGTCGCCAGAAAAGCCCCGTAGAAACCTATTCCGGTGAAACGGAAACAACTGCCGTCTTTGATGAGTTATTATATAACAAATACTCTTATAACCGAAATATTCAAGCCTTGTACGTCACGTTCTCCACGAAAGTGAATAGCTTTGGATTGCAGCTGGGCTTACGGGGAGAATACACGGACACGGAAACCAAATCACTAGGGTACGAAAGAACCGAGGCCACGGCCCACCCGTATAAAGACAACTATTTCAGTTTATTTCCCAGTTTGTTTTTATCATATAGTCTACCCCAAAATCATGAAATACAAGTTAACTACACCCGACGAATTTCACGTCCTAGAGGCTGGCAATTGAACCCTTTCATGGACATGACCGATTCACTTAATATCTCGTTCGGTAATCCTTACCTCTCCCCGGAATATTCCAATTCTTTCGAGTTGAATTACATCAAGACTTGGGAAAAACATACGCTATCCGTTTCCACCTATTACCGGAACACGGACAACGTGATTCAACGCATTCGCTATCGGGAAGGGGATGTCATGAAAAGTACATCGGCTAACATCACGCAATCCTCTTCTGCCGGAGCCGAGATTGTGGCAAAAAATAAACTGTTGAAATTCCTAGATTTCACAACAACCCTTAATTTCTATTATAATGAACTGGAAGGCTTTTCTTACCTTCCGGCAGACGCAGACGCTCCGGTTACGGGAGAACGGGATGATAACTTCTCCTGGACAGGTAAAATCATTGCCAACGCCATACTACCGCATGCAATCTCGCTACAAGCTACCGGAAGCTACAACTCCAAACAGATCATTGCCCAAGGACACCGGGAAGCAAATTATCGCTTAGATTTAGGAGCTCGGAAGTTTTTTTTCGACCGAAAAATCAACCTTAGCATAAGCGTACAAGACATTTTAAATTCACGTAATTGGCACAGCATTACTTCTGGCAACGGATTCAAACAAGATAGCGATAGTTGGAGAAAAGGCGGAGTTTTTCGTTTCACGCTAAGCTACAATTTTGGAAATATGAAAGCCTCCAAACAAAAGCAACAACGCACCTCGGAAGGGATGAACAATATAATAGAAGAATTTTAACCTTAAAACACCGGATAAAAAATAACCCCGGAATTGTCCGGGGTTATTTTTTATCTGGAATAATACTTTATTCAGCTTTCGGCGCTTCTTCTGTAGCAGGAGTCTCAACCACTTGAGCTTCCTCAGTAGCAGCAGGAGTAGCCTCTTTTTTAGCAGAAGGTCTTCTACGACGAGTCGTTTTCTTAGCCTCTTCTTTCTTCACTTCAGTATAAGTCGTGTTATAATCCACCAACTCAATTATACACATCTCTGCATTATCACCCAAACGGTTACCCAATTTCAATATACGGGTATATCCTCCCGGACGATTAGCGATTTTCTGTGCAACATCACCGAACATTTCAGCAACAACTTCTTTGCGACGAAGGTAAGAGAAGACGGTTCTTCTAGAGTGAGTCGTGTCGTTTTTGGCTTTTGTCAAAAGCGGCTCAACATAGACCTTAAGGGCCTTAGCTTTAGCTAGTGTCGTTTGGATTCTCTTGT
>OLIS01000989.1_pt1 | contig 21245 bp, 15 predicted proteins | sample 1601351 | NCBI WGS metagenome assembly OLIS01 (sample SAMEA2452122, study PRJEB22498) | human gut metagenome | biome: human feces; feature: human gut; material: feces | place: Australia | collected 2012
ATTAAACTGTCCGTGCCTCTGCCCTGCATGTGGCAGTAGCATAAATTCAAATGGATCGAAAGCATTGATTACTTTTTGTATATCGGGTATTGACTGCTCGGTTTTGCATGGCAGTTTGTTTGTGTACAGTTTATCCAAGATGTCGTTCAGCGCCTTAATATTCTCCTCTGTTACATCCAGATTAAAATAAATGTGGCAGTGGAACGCCTCTACATCATCGTGGTTCTTGATGTGTAGTTCTGCACCCAGCAGCAGGTTCACCCCGACTGCCTTGGCAGCCAGGTACGCTTCCTTGTTGATGGTGTTGTGATCGGTGAAGCTTATCAGGAACGGTTCATCTCCATTATATTCTTTAATTTTTCTCACTAAAGTAGCAACATCATATCCTGGTGTAGGATGAGCTGCATCGGGGTAAGTATGAATATGTAAATCTATATATATCGGTTGCATATTAATTAAAAGTATTCATCTATTATAATCAAAACTGCAAATGAGGTTTAGTTGACAAAATAACAATCACACAAACTCAAAATAAGGGTGTTCTGAGTAATCATAGTCATCTTCATTGAGCATAGGATTATTCACGAAGAACGACTTTTTATAAAGTTCACGAGCAAAAGGCGTTACAATCTCAATGTCATTCTTTGTATATACACCTATTTGAGGACGATTAAGCAAACCAGCTTCAATGAACATAGGCATGATACAATAAATTCCGTTAGGTAAGGAACGGTTGCTGGCATATATTGAGGACATTCTGTTCAATAGTAAGGGAGTTGATACTTCCTCCTGTACATGAAAAAAATTGCCTAGTATTGTCAGTGAATCATATCCGAAAGTATAGGCGGCATTAATGAGAGCCGTAAAAATGATAGCCCGGTCTCCTTTATATTTGGTAGCTGCCATATATTCCTGCCTATTTGCTTCAATATATGGAAACAAAGGATTACGCAGTGTTAATTTACCAATAATGCTACGAGCTTTATTAATGCGATTTTCCCCTTGGAATTCTCCTGAAGCGAGAGCTGCAGCATATTCTGGTGTAAAGCAACCATCAAGTGCAGCCTTCATAGCCATCTCAATAACACTGATACTTATACGTTGATTGATCCCCACTCTCTTTTCCATATTTATTTCTTTTCAATTTTAACAAAAGGGATTACCACCTCCAAGAAGTGAGCACCGCCATGAGTTATACTATCTTTATTATTGAAACTCTTTGTATTGCGCCAAACCGCCCAATTATCATGGACAAATAATTGACTGTTAATTTCCTGATTTGACTGCAAAAAATCATGTAAGTGCTCTATATTATTATAGATAAGATGCCGCTTACCACGACTTTCTTTTTCATACAAGTACGTTCTTTCTTGCGAATTAAGTAAACGCCAAGGATTAGCTAGCACATTACCATGATCTGTTGTGATATATATTTGATAACCTTGTTCGTGCAAAGCTTTTATATCATTAGCAAATTCTTCCGTCCAATTCTTCGTCAAAACAAACAAGTCTTTATTATTATCCAGAGAATGCATTTTCTCATCAAGACTGACATCCACAAAAGCCAAACGACTTAAGTTGTCATTTCCTACACTCAAACCTCCATGAGTATATTCAACTTCATAGTCTTGCATACGTTTGGAAACTTGTCTTTGAGATGATGTCCAATAATCCACCCAAAGTCGACTCTCATCAGTAGGAGATTGCCTATAATCCATTCTTGGTGCTTCTCCACGAAAGATAGCCTGTCTTGATAGTTTTGTAATTGACGGCAACCAAGCAAAAGTAATATCTTTTTGCGTTTTAATTCCTTCCTCATTAAGAGCTTTATCCAATATCAGATACTGCCAATAGGTCATACCATCAACTACAAGTAATGCGACCTTGTCTGTCCTTTGATGTACATGAGTCAGATGCGGTAAAATTTTATGTACCATCTTAGGCTTCTTTATGGAAGACGAGTTGATAAAAGAGAAATACTTACTATTGATGAATATTTGAAAATCATCATTCAATTCCTCAATAATCGATTCGATTTCCTTATATGCACCTTTCTCTATAGCTCTCATCAAAATTGTGCATATGCTTTCCATCGTTTCATTCTTCTCCCACTGTAATGGTATAGCCTTCAAGGTTGAAATTATCTCTTGAGGATCTATTCCATACAATTCCTCTGACTCTAGCAATAAATAACGAGTTTCTTCCTTTGTAAGGTTTCGCGTTAGCTTTGTATTGAAGATATATGAGGCCATACCAAACGTTAGTTTGGCATGAAGAAGCTCGGTCTCATTACATGCAGGCATTAGTTTAGCTATAGTAAATGTGGGTGCAATATATAAATGAGACTTTATATCCGGTAAGATCTCATCAGTATTATCTACAATATAGCATACATGATTCTCTGAATGTTTATCTTCGAGTTCATATCGTACACGAAGTTCAATACCAGATGCGATGGGTAATAACAACAAACCACTTTCATCCAACACTTTTTGCTGCGTATCAGCTGCGCACAAAAATCCATCAGGATTCTTGACCACACTAAGACGCATAGCTTCTGTTGTCAGACATTTAACTATTCTATGTACAAATTCATCCATCGACTCTCACTGTTAAAATTAGTTTTACATCTGGAACTACGCTTCGTCCTTGAGCAAAGGCATTGTTCCATTCCTCTTTTTCCTTCAAAAGTCGGCTCATTTTAGCCCTTTTAATATTTTCAATGCCAATCCTTGATATACGTTGCTCTGCAAATTTCAGAGCGCGTAATTTCTTCTCTGCGATAATTTGTAGATTCGATTGAATCTCGCTTTCCATCCGATGAAAGACTCCATGCAGATTGTTATTCAACTGCTGATTATTTTCCAAATCAATTGAACATTCTCTTTCGTTCAAATATCCGAAACAATTCTTCTCCTGTACCAACCTGTTCCATACATCATTTCCATAAGGAGCAAAAACCTTCCCGGTGTCTGCCATAAATTGTGCAGAGTAGGTTGTTTTGGTTTCATTGGTGTTTTTTGCAGATATTTTCCATATCGTAAGATAACCTGGTGTGTCACCTCCATCATGCGATGCTATAACAGGAACCATTGTTTGAGAATTGCCGTCAATTCCATCCAAAAGTCTCTTTATCATCGGATGTTGCAGAGTAAAATGTTCTGCTTCGGGATTATCACCATTCTTATTTGAATCGAAAAAGGCTGTTATTTTTTCATTTTTAACAGTATAGGTCGTTACACCATCCAGGCACTTGTCAATAGTGCCATTAACACTCTTGGTATATAAATCCATTAGCCCTTCAAGCCATACAGGTAATAGGCTGAATTTTATCTCCTCTGCATTCTCAATGTTAATATCTTTTTCGTTGAATACCGGTAACGCCCCTTCTGTAGATTTATATTCCTTCAATTTGCCCCGAATCTCATATAACCAACTATCACTGGCAAAATCAAATCTTTTAGGATCCAATAATGATTGCATGTACAAATGATTGACTCGTTTCATATCTATGGTTGAGTCCAATACGTCACTTGTCTTGTCAATACCTAATTCCTGCAAAATTGCATCTAATTTTTCTACAATAATTTGATATACGCGTGTATCTACTGTATTATCTGTAAGCATATTGAATGCTATTACTGGGCTCTTTTGCCCGATACGGTCTACACGTCCAATTCGTTGTTCAATCGCCATCGGATTCCATGGCAAATCGTAATTGAATACGATATGGCAAAATTGCATATTCAACGATTCCCCGGCTGCATCTGTAGCAATCATGACATTGGACTCATTTTTAAACTTTGCAAGAGCGCGCTGGCGTTCTTGCAAATCCATACTTCCATTGATGCAGATAGTTGTTAATCCGGCTTGCTCAATCTGCTTTGTTAAATATTCTTGCGTCTTTCGGAACTCCGTAAACACAAGTATTTTTAATTGAGAATCTCCATACTCTTCTCTCAGGTGATTAATTTTTCGAATAAGGGCTGTTGCCTTAGCATCTTGCTCATTAGCCAAGCAATACTGAGCTTCCGTAATTAGTTCCTTTAATTTATCTTCTTCATTAATGAAACCGTTTTGAATATCAACAGAATACTCATTCATTAAGAGTTCATCAAAATCCAGTGCTCCCTCCTCGTCATAATCAGTGATATCATCAGCCATTTCTTCATTTTGCAGTCTCCATAAACGAGTTTCCATGGCAGCCATGATAGCAGCTGTACTACTACTTGCCAATTTCTGCATCATAACCATAACTAGTCCTGTTGCATTACGGCCACCTCTCTTTGCGCGTCCAAAACAATAACGGACATAGTCTGTAACGTGCTCATAAAGCATTTTCTGTAAATGATGAAAGCTATCGTCCAATGGGACATCCAAGCGGATGGTTTCACGTTTTTGGAACAGTCTCTTCCCATTATAGTCCACGGCATAACGTTTTTCAGAACGCATTACGTATGGTGAGATCTCATCAATACTCGGCATACCTTCTCCGGAAAAGGCATCAGCATCCATCAATTGAAGCACCCGACGAAAATGGTCACTCTTTCCTCTATGTGGAGTCGCAGAAAGTAGCAAAACATTCGGCACAGCATTACAAAGCGTTTCTGCAAGTTGATATCTAGACACTTGCGCTGTACTTCCTCCCATTCGATGGGCTTCATCAATGATAATCATATCAAAGTCAGCATTTACTACCGATTCAATACGATACTTATTATATTCATTAATCTTGTCTTGGCTCCATCCCTGACGCTGTGTAACCGGTTTTATGGCATCTAATGATACAATAATTTGGTTATGTTGTTTCCAAAAGTTCAACTCCTCTTCCGCATCAAAACTTGCAAATGTTTTTGCCATTCCAGTAATGAAATCACTGTCGTAGATAAAGAAGTTCTCATTGAAATGTTCTTTCAACTCCTGTTGCCATTGTATCATGGCTGATTTGGGAACAATCAATAGTGTACGCTTGATTTCTCCCCGTAATTTTTTCTCCTTTAGAATCAATCCGGCCTCGATGGTTTTACCCATACCGACTTCATCTGCTAGCATAAAACGGGTCTGCACACCTTGCATCACTTTTTCCAATACCAAAATTTGGTGTGGAAGAGGAATAAGGCTACTTTCATAGGGGGCTAACAAACGCTTTTGCGCCATTTCCTCTTTGATACGGGCAGCAATAGCAATGTACCTCACGTATGACATTCCGTCCCGTGAATTCTCTTGCGTGTCGTCCTCCAAATCAGAGCGCAATACTTGTGCAAAGGAATCATCTTCTAGAATATGAATCCAAAGTGTTTCCTTGCCAAACAGCATTTTGCTGCCAATTACCTCTATGTTTTTGCCTTTATACTTCATTACTCATTATTGTGTTCACTCGATGACGGACTCTGTCTCCAATTTATTTTTTTGCAAACAAACCTGCAAACAAACCTGCAAACAAACCTGCAAAATTATCTTCGTATTCGCTTGTATTTCACGTTATTAGGTACACTATCTTCTGTTTGCATAATCTCATTTTCTTCTATCAATTCTGAAAACAAACGAGAGACTTTTGATCGATCTTTTTCTTCCAACTTCAGTAGTATACGTGCTTCAGTATTGTTTATCGTACCAACGGAGTCCAAATAACGCAATATGGCTTCTTTCTGCCTAGCTTTCTCCTGTTTCTTCGTATTCACATACTCTATCTTGTCTCCCATACTTGAACGTTTGCTAATATGGAGTATATACGCCCTTCCAGAAGTCTTGCCAGTCGGCTCAATAAATTCCATACTGTGAAGCTTGTCAAGTATTGCTTGTAACCTATACGAGCTAATGTTTGGAGACATAGCAAGATCCGCTACCTTAACTTGTTTGTGATTGATAATCTCGGAAAGAATCAATAATTCATCCAGTTTCATTGGCCTTCCTTCCTGGCTTTCGTATTGTAAAGTTTCTCAGATACGACATCTGCCTTTATGCGGAAGATGACAGATGATTCTGTCTCTTCGGGTTCAGGTAGAGATTTTCCTTTTTTTAGCAGGTCAGTAAATACTTTATCGAAACCACTTCCGGCTTTCTCTGCCATTCCTATCTCACGCAAAATATCCATAATATTCGGATTACGTGGATTGGTCTTGCGTAAATAGTTTTCAGTGGTGACGCCCTCCGGGAAAGGTCCAGGACTTTCTATTTCCAAATAACCGCCATCATCGAACTTACGGATTTCAATAATTTGTTGTCTGCTCAAACTCCTATGAGCAAGCGCATTAATAAGCAATTCTCGAAGTACTATTTCAGAATAGTCTTCAACATATTCTCGGAATAATCCGAAAATATACTCTTTCTGACGGATTTCAGCCTTCAGCTGTGCAAAGCAGTTCTTTGCCACCTCTATGATGTTGCCTTTGTATTCATATGGCTTATACGTCCCATCAGCAAAATAATGAATGTATTTTACCTCATAAAATGGCAATTCTTTCAAAGCATTCTGATTGCCGACGAAGAGTATGCCTGTTGTTGTCGGCAGGACCTCATTGCCTTCCTCTTTGGTCATGCCAAGCGAGTCGAGAAAATCTTCCCGAGTTTTATCCAAATAAGGACTATTGGGATCCCTTGCTTCAATTAGTCCAAGAAGATTCTGCAAACGATTCTCATCAATCCAGTCTCCATATATTCTCCATCCCTTTTGATCATACACAATAAGGCCTTTTTCCGACATGATAGTTGCCATCTCATAAGGTTCAATAGGACGATTACCATCATTGCTGCGGATTAGAAACTCTCCACGACTTGTACGATGGAGTTGTGAGGAAAAAGGAACTTCCAGAACGAGCAAATCTTTTCCTTCTACCTTGATTTTATGTGGAGTTAACGTGATTGTTGGTTCTGTGCGGTCTTGTACTTGATGTATGAGTTCAAATACTTTCTCATTGTCATAAATGAAATCATTGTTAATTTCCTTTGTTCCATCTACAATGCCGATAAACAGAAATCCGCCCTTGTTGTTCGCAAAGGCAACTACGTCTCTAGCGGTCTCATCGTATTTCGGAGCGAAGTTTTTCAATGATTTACCGAATAACATCTTATCCTCCAACTGTTCTTTGAAGTCCATGATGTCACATTCGCCGCGTTCCAATAGGCTATAAAACCACTGTACACTCAGTTTTGTATATTTCTTCATACTTAATAATCTTATCGTTTACAAATATAGCCTACACTCTGGTTGAAGCGATGTCGTAGTACTGCAACAGCACTTCGTCTTCTTGCAGGAGCGATTCCTGAATATGATCTCCCACAGTGATGATCGCCTGATAATCTTTCTGCTTGTAGCACTCTTTGAAACCATAACGAAGTACTTCCAGACGAGTGTCTTTCATGCGTTTTGCCTTTGGTTTCTGAGCCTGTTCCAAGTAGAGATTGAATTCTTTCATCATCTTCTTACCGCGGATAAGTTCAAGATCGGCAGCCTTTTCAGGGTCAGGATTACGCCATTTACCATCGGAATCTTTAATAAAGTTCTCTTCAAGAATAACAATAAGTTCCGGCAAAACATCACCCTTCTTTGGTGCCACCATATTAGAAATCCACGTAGGGTAGATCTCTTGGTATGTTTTGGGGTTAACCAACTCGCGCTTTAACCATTCTATGCCATCTGCTTCACATCCAATAAAGAGTGCCATTGGTACCACACCTGTAGCTCTTTCTTTCATATTATTATATTCAGCCGCCTGATATGCCGTAAAAAACATACCGTCAATTTCCATATATCGTTCTCTCAAACCTTTTTGAAAATCTTGTGAACTAATAGGAATATTATAGCCTCTTAAAACAAAGAATGAAATTAAACGATCATATAAGATTCTTGCAGTCCTTTCAGCAATAGGAAGGAGTTTGTCTCCATCCATTATACAATATTTTAAAGATTTAGAGGATAGTCTATCATGTATAAAGTCCCAAACTTGATTCTCTGCATTACTATTAAACATTTTATTAATTAACGCCTCAGTTGGTTTATAACATGATATTGCTAAATCCTGTTTTACAGCAGTTGGTCCTAGCATGGAATGTAGTCCGCCTCGTTCTTTATTTAAATCTGTTACTGCAGATATGATAAAGCCGGCAGACTGAATAGAATATTGTAAACTATTCCAAAAAGAAGCAGACGTATTAGAGAACTCAACAGTCATCCAATGTCCAGGCTTTAGGACTCTATAGTATTCTTTTAGACAAGAAATCATGATTGACTGATATTCTGCAATACCCTTATGCTGTGTCTTATTTGAGATTGCCTCCTCTTTATTATTTGTTTTTACCTTTAACCACGACTCGGCAATAGTATTAAGTTCAGAATACATAATATTTGCACCGAATGGCGGATCGGTAAAAATATAGTCAATAGAATTATCAGGCAATGAAGATCTGGATGCTGAACAAACTTGTACAGCATTACCTTCATTGCATTGTTCAAGTGCCTTTATAACTTTGTTTGCCTGATATTCAAATTGATCTATAGGATTATTTTCAACATATTGAGGAGGTATGTACAATGTATTAGCCATTGGACCAACCAATGCACGACTACCATGTTGTGGCATATACCTATTCATCTTTGTTAACTTAGGTAACATCGATGTAAATATAAACATCAGTTCTTTTTTATACTCTTTGTAATCATCATGTATTAGTTTATAAAGGTAACCTAATACATATTTTGTTCTTTGTGGATATACTTGAGAAATCGTGTGACACCCTACTCTATAAGGGTCGCCAAATTTATCTCCTTCTCCAAAAGTATTATTTGGTACAAAGCCTTCAAAATTAGGAAGTTGAGTGTTAGGAATATCATTCGAAAAATAACGACCTTGTGCAGAATAATTTATTAAACAAGGGACATATTTTAGCTCCTTATAATTGCAATGATTTAAGTCATCATGCACATATTCAAATATGCTTTCAGCCTCCGTCCTTTTCTGTTCGGTACCACAATATGGACATTTAAGTTTATCGTACAAGATTTTAGTTTTATAATTATACGATAAATCGTGTACATTCAACTCTTTTCCGCAGTTATTACATGCCACGACTTCAGACCACACAATATAATTAATGTGACCAACACCTCCATACGGAGGCTTTATTTCATAAAAATGTGAAAATCTTTTATTCAAGGCCACCAATATAGCATCTACAACAAGCCTAAGTTTCTTGGAATTTACTTTATGATTGTAATTCGATGAAATATGAAAGCATAAAGGGCTTAAATCGCCACAAACCGCATGTCGAGCTCCCCAATTTGGTGTCATATATCCTGCATTCTCGTAATCTTTTTCAATGCTATTTTTTGACTCTGAATCAGGGTTACCACATGCTGTAGCAGCCACTCCTGTCATACCAGTCCCCATAAACCCATCAAGAATAATATCACCTGGCTGAGTATAATGAAGAATGTACCTCATTATTATTTGATGGGGAACTTTAGTATGATAACTATGAGCATTATAAATAGCGCTATTTTTACCGACTTTTATTCCATCTGTATATGGACCATCTACTTCAAATTCCGCACTACGCTTTCCTTGTCTTTCCAACTCCACTTTATCTTGTTCCCATTCTGCGATGAAATCATTAAGCCATGGATTTGGACAGGCTGTATAATAAGGTTGATAATATCATCATCCTCTCCGATAGGAAATCCTTCAATTTTGCGTAGTTCAGGCAATTTCTTTCGCAATTCATCACGGAAGTATGCACGACGTGCATCGTCGCTTTCGAATTCCAAACCAAGACATATAACTTTCTCAGGAGTCAATTTCACTTCTTCCAACTCCTCATCTCTAAACAGATTCATATCAGTATTGCCCATATCTATATTTCTACATTATATTTTACTCTAAATTCTTCACTCACAATGGCCTTAACTTCCTCAATTAAAGACACAAAATCTTTATGGTAAGAGGTAAGGTTAGATACAACATCCTCAATGTTAACGGATGATTCCGTGCTTGAAGAATTGTAGTTCTTTAATAAAAACAGTATCGAATTTGGATCTTTAAATTCTTTATACCTCAATCCATTTCGATGCTTTAAACTATTTGCCTTATTCTTTACAAATTCACGAGAATCCCTTTTTGAGAATTCTGTAATACAGCTGTCTAAAACAAATATCTTTTTACATCCAATCAAAACCATATCAGTATTCTGAATTACATCCTCTTTTACCAATGTTGTATTATTTACCTTTTTCCCGATATAATACTGTTTGGCAATCCATAATGTTTGCAACAGAATATCGAAACACGAGTTATACCAAATAATTGCATTATTCAGGTATGCGGTTCGAATCCAATACTGTCCAAATGCACCACTATCCCATGGTATTGAACTATAAAGATGAAGTTTTCTGAATCCTTCATGCAAAGAGAATCTGGCTAATGCAAATGTATTATAGACATCTTGAAACAGTCTAGAAACTTCGATACAAATGGCAAGGTCTTCCTCTGATATATTTCCACTAAAAGACACTTGTGCTAATTGCAATTGATGCTTCTTTTCTAAGCCATTAATACTATTAGGCAGTTGCAGATCCTTACTCAATTGTTTATTCTCATCTACAAATTCTTTTAAAGAGAGAACCTGATTCTTATAGTGAAGTTTAATAGGATAGCCATCCCATTCATTTTCCGACAAATGGAATAAAGGGGCAAAACTATATTTGAGATTCAATCGCTCTATTAGAGTATTGAACTCACTTATAGTTTCATCTGAGGCTTTTCCGACTTCATTAAGAGGAATAAGCCGATCCTTATATTCAAAACACAATGTCGGTTTATCTTGCATAAGTTACTACTTTATGATTATACGAATATCTTCCGGACGGTGACCGGTGCTCTTCTGTTCAATGTACTCAGTCAAAGCATCAATGGCTTGTTGCTTAGTCATAGGGCGCGAGAAGATACGGAGCATGTCGTCATGAGAAATTTCTATTTTTGTGAAATTTCGCTGCAATTTGTTGATTATCTCAATTAATGGACGCGCAAATTGACGATTAAGTTTTATCTGCTCGCTTTCAAATTGTTCAATCAAGGATTTTTCATCAGCATTAAGTAGTTCTCGATTACGGTGAGTAGTCGGATCCTCCAAAGCCTCCGAAAATTCGTTAACATAATTCTCATAGATATCATTCAGTTCTTCTTTCAACTCTCCTACATCAGGAAGCTGGCTTCGTTGAACGGTCGGGTTGAAACTATCTATAGAGGTAGGCATTGATAAAATTGCCTGTTTGGTTACCTGCGGATTAGCCAGTTTCAGCATGGCAAGATTCTGCTTCCAAAGTTCATATCGTGAAGGATTGATAAATGAAGCCTCGGATACAATTTCGCAAATAGCATAGTTTTCACTTGCTTTTAATGCTTCTACTTTTTGATAATCCATTTCACATACATGAGCTTTTACATATTCGCCCATATACCAGTCAGCATAGCGATTCTTCAGAGCATCTAATTCTGCTTTATAAGCATTTCTTTCTGCTTCATCTTTTCCTACCACATCTTTCAGTTTGTCTATCGCATCACAAATATCCTTACGTAAGTTTGGTTCGTTGATATTTGAAAGAGCAGTGCGGAGATATGAAATGTAAGAGTCAAATTCTCTCAACTCTTTTAGCATTCGCTCTATTTTCTCAAGCTTCTGACGTGTTTCCTGCATTGTCGTGCGCACTAAATCCAAAGACCATTCGATATTGCGCATCTTTGCTTTTGAATTATAACGCTGAATTTGATTGGCCATCCCTTTTAGCCTGTCAAACTCATTATTAAGACTACGAGCCTCATCAGCGCTGATGATTTCTACACCTGCTGCAGAATAACCATTATGGATTCGATGCTGTAGTGTAACTACACGATCTTCTACATTCTTCGCTTTACTGCTTAGGTCGGCAAACACGCTGCTGTTCGGAACATCCAATTCTGCCGTACGATCTATACCCAAGAAACCTATCATCAGTTCACGTATCAAAGGAATATTAATTCCCTTAGGAGGACAGATATTAGAGAATGAGTAATTGTCTTGAGGCGCTATATTGTTGATACATGCAATATTACTTGCATTCAGACGATTACCTCCATTGAGTACAATCTCGATTTCTCCCAAAGCAGCCATTGTGCCCATAACAAGCATCTGAAGATCAGATTCAATGTGAAAATCCGATGAAAGATACTCATGTGTATCTGCAAAAAACAATTCAAGAATCTCATCGCGATTAACGACTTGTCCACCTTTGGATTCTAATTTTTGTTTTAGACTGCGAGCATATTGTGAATGTTCAGTAGAAAGGTGTCCGTCTTCCCACAATCCCAATCCCATCAGAATGGCCTCTCCATTACGGTTCATTGCCATAGGGTTGGCTATTTTAGAGCGTGCAGAGCGCAACATATTCTCTCTGTTTTCTTTAGTGAGAGGTTGAAGTAGCGCAGTAAACTTCGGATAACATGGATTTTCCGTTTCAAACTGTTGTTCCATGATAAATGAAGTTACATTACTTACGATATCAATTTTGGAATCGCCTTGCGCCCCTTGCATAACTTGTAGAGGATGTTGCTCTCCAACATATTCCACTTGTGTGTTTGTCAATAATTGCTCGTTGAATAAGTTACGGGCTTCCTTGAAGTATTTTTCGCGAAGAAGTTTATATTTTGGCTTTTCATCACTGCTGGCGCTACCTTCTTGAGAAAGAGCTGAACCATAAAGTGTCACTTTTTGTTTGAACTCTTCACTCAAGCCATCCATGATGAAATATACACTATCTATTTCCGAACCACGAGATTTTGCGGCATTATTAAAAATAGGCATAAAATAGATGTAGAAGTGCTGTTGCGGATGGGTAGTAGAGCGACTACTAGGATTACCCATAAAAATATAGCCTGCACGATTACATTTATGAGATTGCCATTCAATAGCGTGAGGCCAAATATTAAAGCCAGTACGATAGGTGTCACCTTCTACAGGAAGGACTTCTGCCAAGAACTTGAAGAAATATTCATCTTTCTGCTCCGGGCTCATCTGCAGCGTATAGTCTTTTACTTTTTGTTCATAATTGACACCACCTTCTATACGCAAATGATATTCATTGCTTTCACCTTTTTCAAAGTATTGTCCAATCGTAGCGGATACGATGGAATCAAGCACACGAGTAAATGCCAAATCAACAAGCTCGTCATAATTCTCACAAGTGCTATCAATATGGCAAAGATCATTTGCCAAAGAATCTGCGGTAACGCCATTAGCGTGAGACAAATCAGCCTGCAACATCTTGATGGATGCTGCTGATACAATACGGTGGGCCAACTTCTTCTTTGGAGCTAAACCTCTGGTGAAATTATCTTCTATCTTTTGGTCAATCAATGCGGCAATATCACTAACTTTACTTACATCTGGATCAGCCTTCAAGTCCACATTACTCAACATATCTTGCCAATAAGAATCATAGCAGATAAGTCCTGGTTCCGAATTCGGAACGTCATCTTCCATAATGCTCGCAAATTTACGAGAGAGTGTTTTCAACACTTCACGCTGACTTTTGCCGATACGGATAAGAGAGAAATTCTCAAAGTAGCTTGGGTGAACAGGGAAAAGATTAACGTATGTATCCAAGTTATTGTTCATATGAGGGAACATCACCGTAAATTGTGACAGATGCTGACGTATCTGTGCCTTTTGATGTTCGTTCTTCTGCAACAATCGCTGCTGGACAATGAATTGTACATCTTCTTTTTGGATGGTCAAATCGATATAGCGTTCATTGACATGACTCAGCATTTCCTTGGCAAACTGAAATTCAGGAGAACGATAAATTAACTCCTGCACGCCAAAAACCATACGGAAATGAGTACGGTCACTCATTTGTCCCAATGCTTGAAGCACAGCCAAATCTCTATTCAGTTTTGATGGCTCACTACGACCTTTCAAATAAGAAAGCATCTCGTCGATAACCAACATGAAACCTTTACCTTCGTGAACCTCCTCGAATGCAGCCATCATCAACTGTAGCTTTTCAGAATAGGTCGCAGGCGTAGTATCTTCAGAGATGGAATAATCAACTCCCCAAGCAGCCAATGCTTTATCAATCTGATAGCATACAATATCCCATAATTCCTGATTGTTACCCAATTCAAAACGATAAACCATGTATTTTCCTGCAATGGTTTTTAACCATTCCTTTGCTTTTTGGCTTTGCAGTAAAGGCAAATAATCCGCATTCTCAGCTATGATAGAGAATAACGACATCAAGTGTGATTTACCTGTACCATAGTTACCAACAATCTGAATACCTTTAGTTTCAGTCGTAGCATTCAAATCTAGTTTAGCACATATCTGAGGAATGATATGTGTTTCGTACAAGTTAGAACAAACAAAGTTCTTGACTAGTTTTGCACGATAGTCTTCATTATCAAGTTGGCCGAACTTGATAATCTCATCTATTGGATCAAATTGGATTAAATCTTTATATTTCATCGTAATGGATATTATGGGAAATGTCTGATAAATTAATAGAGTAATGTTGATCTATAGCTCCTGCCAAATAGAAACAACCGTTCTGAATGATTCCTTCTAAACATTCAACAATCAAAGTATATGATTTTGACCATGCACTAAATTTTGCATGCAAATCAAGATGAAGTGCGGGCTCAAATAGAATACCGATATTTCGGATAGCAATGTAGTCGCCAATTTCAAGGTCATGCTTGACATTCTCACTGACAATCTTTTCTATGGCTTCATCTGCTATCATAGGCAGGTGTCTATCAAGAAGTGATGATTCAATAGCATTAGCCAATAATACTCCCACATCCGTAAATACCATTCCTTCGGGATAATGCGAAGTGAACAGTAATTTATGGCGAGAGTCTATCGGTATGTATTGTTTCAACGTCTTCATCTTCAAACTAATCTTCAATTTTAGTTGAATTCAACAGTTCTTTTATGTCAACATCCAGCACACGAGCAATATCTCGTAGGGTCGCAATATCTGGTTGAGAGGTGTTAGTACACCATTTAGAAATAGTCGCAGGGTTTTTACCTAAAATTTCTGCAAGCCATTTACTTGTTCTCTTTTTCTCGACAAGAACTACTTTTATTCTATTCATATCGTCCATGCTGTAAATTTTATTGCTTTGAACGCAAATATAATTAAAATTCAATTACAACTATGCGATTTATAGCATAATTTTGTAGATTATCTATACTTTTCTTGTAGGTCTGTATCTTTTTTGCTGCACAACCACCCCTATCGCAAACATCAAGCACCTTCTCCGATAGGCTTCTTCCTCTTCGTCTGGTCTGCGGCCGTCCCAGGGGAGATCAGAAGTGGAACCTCCACCGCCACCGGAGGAGATGGCGACAGGGGTTCCGCCAATAAGAGCATCTGCAATGGTAAATATCTTTGTGCGGAGTGATGGATTTGCGAGTTGGTCAAGGATTGTTTCTAATGTGGATTTCAAGATATCGTTGTTTTCAGTGAGAGATTTGACCTCATTTCGCAACTGGAAGAGTTCTCCGAAGTCCGCCAGGATATTTTGTTGAGCTGCTGCGACCTGCTTTGCGGCTTCATTCCTGTATAGCGATTCTATTTTGCGGACAATATCGGTGAAAGACTTCTCTATATGCTGATTTTGGCGTTCTACCCATTTGTCAGTACCGAACACAGGTACTTTCTCTGTAATTCTTGGTGGAGTGAAATCCACGTTGTGATTTCGGAACGGCTGAACAACAGAGCGAGCCTTTGCTGCATCTTTTGTAAGTTGTTCCAATTCCAGTTCTTTTGCGTGGAGCTTGCCGGCCTTGTCGTCAAGTTTGGTCTGATATTCGGCAAGGAGTTTCTGTATATCGGTTTTCTGTGCTTCATATTTATCGAGAGTTATCTTACCGGAAGCCAGTTCCTGTTCCGCCTTTTCAAGTTGTTGGTTATAACTGAAAATCTTTGATTCTAAATGTCGCATCATGGATTGAAGTCCCTTGACTGCTTTCTCCGCTTGCTTCGCATCTTTGGTAAGTTTGCGGATATAGTCTCGCTTGTGCAAATGCTGAACATTGCGCCCAACAATGCTATCACCACGCTCCAACCCATACTTGCTACCAACCTCATCATAGAGTGAGGTGTGCATTTCCCGAAGAATCTGTCCGTATTCGTAGCGGCTCTTGCCAAACTTAGCCGACCACATGACGCATTCACGTCCGCTTTTGGCTCGTTGTCCGACAGGAACGATCAAGGCATGGATATGCGGGCTGCTCTCATCAAGATGAACCTGAAAGCCGATTATGTTTTCCTGTCCGTACCGTTTGGCGCACCAGTCATAGACATCTTTTGCCCATTGTTCAATTTCTGGACATCGCTGGAGATGGCTGTTGTCTGCACCCTTGTCCAGATTTACGGTTTGGGTTCCAAATGCCATCTCAAGTGTACGGTCATGATTGCCTCCGAAGATAAATTTCGCACAACAGTTTGGTTGAATTTTGCTGTCCAGCTTGAAGGGTTTCCAGCCCAGTTCAGTCAACCGTTCCTGCAAACGTACTTCAAGCGATTTCTCTTGATAGCCTAACGGATGAACTTTCCCATCGGGCCCAATCTCGAAATTCAGTTTCATTCGGGTCTTGTCATAGTGATTGGTCGGATCCTGATTCTTTCTGTCAATCTTGTCGTCATTCCAATGCCTTTCGTTTTCATTCGCCTCTGCTGTGCCGAATGACTTCCCGGCTTCGACATGCATGGCCTGTTTAATATCTGTGTTCATATAGGATATTCTTTTGATAAATGATTAATATTTGAGCTTGCTCTTGTGCCAGTCCGCTCTGCGGGACAATGACCGGATTTTATTGCCGCCAGGCAAAAAGTCCTTATTGTGTTAAGGACTTTCTATAAATCCTCGGAACAAGTTCCTTTACTATTCGATAAGTTCCAGCCCCAGTTCATCAATAAGTAACTGCAATGCAGGATTACGTTGTATCATCTGATGGAGTATCTGTCTCTTTGATGGTGAATACAGAAAGAAGTCTGCAATGTCCAATCCTTGGCTGCGTTGCTCTTCATCGGATGTACATTCCAAAACATTGGACACAACAACCCGTTTGCATATTCCAGACAACAAAGCAGACTTTTCTTTCCATTGTTCGGTCGCTCCTAAATCAGGGATGAGAGTAACCTCCCTGCCTTTGAGAACCTGCATAGCTTCACTGTTGAAACAACCGTTCTTTCCACCTGTTGCCAGCCATATATAATCGGGGATAAAATGGCTCATTACAACAGCGGTCTTTTCACTTTCCACCAGCATTACCGGAGACGATGAATTTTTCAGAAGATGTTCTCCAAACAGACACTGCTTCAAACGGAAATCATGCAACTTCAACTCAGAATGCGCCCAGCTGACAAAAGCCTGAGGCCCTTTAACCCGATGCCCTGTCTCTGCATTATAGCACATTACCTTTCCGGTTCTTACCTGCCCATTTATATCTATCTGCCAGAAAACCGTTGCGCCTCCCCATTTTGAAGACGTCCCTATGCGATACATTTCAAACAATCTGCTTGTCTCATTTTCACCAAATACATGACAGAAATACTGATATAAGGGGTTGATTGAATAATGTGACAAACTCCTTAACACATAAGATGATGAAATATACGAAGGAATAATACAAGCCGGAATATTATATGCCGGCTTATAAGGGGCAGAAAGGAGTGACTTACCAGATTTCTCATTCATTTCCAACACATCAGGATTATCCTTGAAGTATTCCTTAGGTGTGTAATGATAGCCGCAACTGTTCTCGTGATCACACTTGCCGACATTATCGGGAAAGCTAATGACGCCCTGTTCATCAATATACTTGACAAAACATCGGCTTTTACCACAGTTCGGACAAGTAGTCTTACTTCCGTGCAGGTATTTCTGTAAATGGAATCTGTATTCACTCATGGTCCTCTGATTTTAGTGTGGTTGCACTCTGCACTTTTGCACTTTGAGAAATTTGCTTGGTATCTTGGTAAGACGAAAGTGCAATAGTGCAAGGTGCATCAGTGTTTTCTGTCATAAGTTTGCGATAGACTCCATGCTGAAGTTTTTCTATTAGAGGGTGCTGAAGTCGACACAATTGGTCAAGCGCATAATAGACGGTACGTCTGGACATATCGACTTTTCTACCAGCAATAACAGCATCCCCGGAAGTAAACCTATCTCCCAATAGGGAAAGCCAGACTTCCTTCGTTTCGCCGATACTGTTTATGACAATGGTTTCCTGGATCCTCCTGTATGTTTCCTCATAATAATCAATCATACGGATTGCCGATTCTACGGAATCCCACTCAATATATTGCATATCTCCACTATCAGTAGCCCATTTCATTACCTGAAACAACAGGGCAAGACGTGCTACATGGCCGTTGAGTTTCATCTTGCGGCTTTCAACATCCGCATCATCCTCAATGGCATTTACAGCATCGATAATTCCATTGTACCATTCATAAAAGTATTCTTCCGCATCGTCAGACATTGTAAGGATACGGGGATTTACCGTTGTGCCCTTGTCATCAAGGATACAAGGGATGCTTAAAATTCTATTGATTATTGTCCTCCATTGATTCATGACGTCAGGGCGGACTGTATTCCTTTCTTCCCGTCTCCATCCGGATATCTTCCTGTTTTTGGGATAGACAAACAGAAAACGGTCAAGCAATCCGTTGGCAAGAAATTCTGCGCGGAAGACTTCCTGCAGCATATTCGTCTGTACTGAACCGATGACATTTACACACGGATTCTTGATTAGAACAGGACGTGATTCGGACTTGCGGATAACCTTTAACGGCTGTCCACTATACGCTGTCAGCAAATCTTCAATGAGATTATTCTTACTATTGTACCTTTTGACCGAATTGAATAAAGCCAGAATTTCATCGACTACCAATGTTATCCCACGTTGATTATGCTGATGAATATTCATCATCGCCTCCGGAGTGGAGTCATAAATAACCGTCGTTACAAAATTCGGTTTTTTGAGCAACTGCCCTTCCCCGTCATTCCCGTGCTTGCCGACAGACATGGCTCTTTCATATTCGTCACATTCCAATTCATATTTTTCATGCAGCCGGTCATCATACTCATTAATCGGTTTATATATAAAACCAAGAGGAGGTGTCTTTCCAAGACCAGGACGACCAACCAACATCATATAAATGGACGGACAGGTCTTCCATTCTCCTTTTATGCGGATATGACAAGAATTACCTACCGCAGTAGCAACGGCAGAAAGGATAATCGAAACTGTATATTCCACATTGAAATTCTCGTATCTGGCAAGATTTAGTATAATCTCTTGTATCTTGTCTGGAAATGCATCCAACGGAAGACCTGTCTCCGGAACGCTTTCAACTTCCGAGCGAAGCATATTGGTCAAATGCAGATTATCAAACATAGCCACCTCCTTCCTGTTTAGGCAGTTCATCACCAATAGCAAAAGCGTCATAATGGAATCGGCGCAGAAAACGGTCTACGTCTTCCTGTGTATACCAGTATTTGTCACCTTCGCGCGAATAACCGAGATAACCGTTGTCACGCAACTTTTTCAGATACTTCTCTTTGATGTGCAATTTCTCCATCAAAGACTTGTTGTCATAGAGACAGCACCCACCTGCCTCACTTGGAAGTGGTAATTGCAACTGTTTCTCCACTATGCCGAGAATCTTCTCAAGGAGTTCCCGTTCACATAGATTTTTATCTCCATCTAATTTTTTAGCCATAGTTTTCGTATTATGGCTTCCTTCCTAATGCACACTCGGACTGTAAGCCGGGTTTATGTTATGGCACGACTGTGCACATCGGCCATAACGGCAGCGAAGGTAAAAAGTTCTTAATACTTAAGAAGTTAGTGTAAATTAGGCTAATGAATTAGACTGAAGTTAGGATTGTATTAGATAATATTAGAGTTGGAGATTAAAGCATTGATTATAAACAAAAAGAGTAGCCAGACAGCTACTCAAAAAACTTATCGATTTCCTTGGATTTTGCAGGAACGGCAAGGTCTTTCCTATTCGACCGAGATTGCCCCAAATCAGGCATTTCAAACAAGTTGCTCAGTTCTGTATCGGGGAAGACTCCCATTCTGCCAAATTTCCAGTATGATTTCTCATCCATTTCGGAATATTCAGGCTTGTCTCCACAATATATCCGCCCACACATATATGCCAACAGAACTTTGGAATCATTCCACTTATAATGGGAACCTTTTTCGCCTATATAACCAGCCTCTATCGCTTTGGCGAAAACTTTTATAGCCAGTTCAGTATGCAACATCCCAATCAAAACAACAGTTTCCTCGTTATCTGCCGTCTGCTTCCCTGAAACAGAGGAATTGCCATTTTGCACCTTTGTTTTTCCCTTATTTCCCTCTTTCAGCATTTCAGCACAAAAGGCGAGAGCTGCACCTGAAATCAATGTTATGATAGTACCCCAAAACGTTGTAGAGCCAGTATTGTCTCCATCAATCGGATTTATCACACCGATTCCGACAAGCAATAGTGTACCAGCAAACAAGGTGATTGCACTTGACCACAGAATCAGCCTTGCATATCTTTTGAAAGCAAAGGACAATGCAAGAACGATAATAAAAAGACCTATAACCAAGAATATTATTTGTAGCATAAATATTTCAATTACATAGAAAATAGAAACAAAAACTAATTATCTCAATACCATTCTAAAATCAGATTATTTCAAGCGGAGTTAACTCGTCTTTCAGTCGGGCTACTTCTGCAGACAAGGTTTCCGGCAAGAAACGAGCATAGACTTTCTCTGTTACATCCGTACTTCCATGACCGAGCAATCGGCTGACTACAGACATGGACAATCCCTTATTTAGGGCAAAAACCGCAAACGAATGTCTGGCCGCATGCATTGAAAGACTGAAAGGTAGCCCAATCTGCTCTCCCACGACCGCCAATGACTGATTGATACATTTAGTCGCATTATTACGTGCCTTATAAAGTGCCTCCGCATCATCCAGATCCAAAGTTTCCTTCACAAGGTCAAATACATACCGGCATCCTGCACGTTTTTCCTGCCATTGTTGCAATATGCGCAATGCAGGTTCAGTCAGAGGGATCACATGACGTTTGTTTGTCTTTATCATAATCTTCCGTAACTCTTTCCGGGCAAAATCGATATGCTTCCATTGCAGGGTCATCACATCCACTACACGGAGACCGCAGGCGTGGAACGCAA
>OLIS01000997.1_pt1 | contig 21175 bp, 16 predicted proteins | sample 1601351 | NCBI WGS metagenome assembly OLIS01 (sample SAMEA2452122, study PRJEB22498) | human gut metagenome | biome: human feces; feature: human gut; material: feces | place: Australia | collected 2012
GCTGTCGGCAAAAGCATATTTCCGAATAATGGGATAACGGCTATAAATAGAAAGATTATCAGAAATGAGATTGTACGAATATCCCAATGAGTCGGCTACCATCGGGGCAGCTCCATAAGTTTCAATCATCAAGACCACATCAGCCTCACTTTTTTTCAGAATATCAATAGTTCCCTCACACCCTTTTCCGGAATAAGTTTTTGAATGACCGCCATGCCATACATTCCATGAAAGGACAGTCAGCGTCTTTTTCGACTCTTTTGAAGATGTGCAAGCTGCCAATGCACACAAGCAAAGGACTACTACCCCAATAAAATTTCTTGTTATCATCATAGATTAGACTTGTTAATTCCGGACAAAGATAGTGAATTATTCAGGAGACAACACTATAAAATATACCCTAAATAGGGTATTTCCGCCATGAACATCTTCCCCTATCTTTGCATTATAAAATCAGAACCCACTAAATGAAAAGATTATGGCAAGAATAAAAAAAGAATTGACCGAACTCATCGGAGGAACTCCCTTGTTGGAACTGTCACGCCTTAGTAAAAAACACGATGCGAAAGCGCAAATAATTGCCAAACTGGAATACTTCAATCCCGGAGGAAGTGTAAAAGACCGTATAGCCCTGGCAATGATAGAGGATGCAGAAGCCAAAGGAATCTTGAAACCCGGAGCGGTTATCATTGAACCAACCAGCGGCAACACCGGCGTAGGGTTAGCATGTGTTGCCAGCGTGAAAGGTTACAAAGCCATACTGACCATGCCCGAAACCATGAGCGAGGAACGCCAGAACCTGTTAAAAGCCATGGGAGCACAATTGGTACTGACCGAAGGTGCAAAAGGAATGAAAGGAGCCATCGCAAAAGCAGACGAACTGGCAAAAGAGATTCCGAACAGCTTTATCCCGGGACAGTTCGTTAATCCGGCGAACTCAAAGGCACACAGAGAGACAACAGGCCCGGAGATCTGGAAAGACACAGATGGAAATGTTGATATCTTTATCGCCGGTGTCGGTACAGGTGGAACACTGACAGGTGTTGGTGAATATCTGAAGTCCCAGAAACCGGATGTGAAGGTTGTAGCACTTGAGCCTGCAGCATCCCCGGTACTTTCAGAAGGAAAGGGCGGACCGCACAAGATTCAGGGAATCGGAGCAGGATTCGTACCGGATGTCCTTAATACAAAGATCTATGATGAGATATACAAAGCAGACAATGACGAAGGATTCGCAGCCGCGAAGCTTCTTGCAAAGACAGAAGGAATCCTGGTAGGTATTTCTTCAGGAGCAGCACTTTCAGGAGCAATTGCATATGCAAAGAAACCGGAGAACAAGGGCAAGACAATCGTAGCACTTCTTCCGGACAGCGGAGACAGATACTACTCTACACCACTCTTTACAGAGTAGGCACGAATATCAAGACAACAGCAAGGTATTGATTAAGTAAGATTTTAACTTCCAAGCAGCTCTGGCTGCGGAATAAGAATACAAAACAGGAATTAGAAAAAGGAGAATAAACCCATGGCAAAATTAGAGAGAAAAGATAGAAATTTCAAATTTGAGACATTACAGCTTCACGTAGGCCAGGAGCAGCCGGATCCGGTGACGGATGCAAGAGCAGTACCAATCTACCAGACTTCTTCTTATGTGTTCCGCAACAGCCAGCATGCAGCAGACCGTTTTGGACTGAAAGACGCAGGAAATATTTACGGACGTCTGACAAACCCGACAGAGGATGTGTTTGAGAAGAGAATCGCAGCGCTTGAAGGAGGTACAGCAGCACTTGCAGTAGCATCCGGAGCAGCAGCAATCACATATACAATTGAGAATTTGGCTCAGCAGGGAGATCACATCGTATCTGCAAAGAATATTTATGGAGGATCTTTCAACCTTCTTGAGCATACACTTCCGAATTATGGAATTACAACAACATTTGTTGACATTTTCAATCTGGAAGAAGTTGAGAATGCAATCCAGGAGAATACAAAAGCTGTTTACATCGAGACACTTGGTAATCCGAACTCAGATGTAGTTGATATTGAAGCAATCGCAAATATCGCACATAAGCATAAAATCCCGCTTGTTGTAGATAATACATTTGCAACACCTTATCTTGTAAGACCAATCGAGTACGGTGCTGACATTGTTGTTCACTCTGCTACAAAGTTCATCGGTGGACATGGAACAACAATCGGTGGAGTTATCATCGAGGGCGGTAAGTTCGACTGGGAGGCTTCAGGAAAATTCCCGTCACTGACAGATCCGAACCCAAGCTACCACGGCATCAGCTTTACAAAGGCTTGCGGACCGGCTGCATTTGTTACAAAGATCAGAGCAATCCTTTTGAGAGATACAGGAGCAACAATTTCTCCGATCAGTTCCTTTATCTTCCTGCAGGGACTTGAGACACTTTCCCTTCGTGTAGAGCGTCATGTGGAAAATGCACTGAAGGTTGTTGAGTATCTGAACAATCATCCACAGGTTGAGAGAGTACATCATCCATCTGTAGATCCAGATCCGAAGCAGCAGGAACTTTATAAGAAATATTTCCCGAACGGCGGTGGTTCTATCTTCACATTTGAGATCAAAGGTGATTCTAAGAAAGCTCAGGATTTCATTGATAACCTGGAACTGTTCTCACTGCTTGCAAATGTAGCGGATGTGAAATCACTTGTTATCCACCCGGCAACAACAACACACAGCCAGTGCACAGAGGAAGAGCTTCTCGATCAGGGAATCAAGCCAAATACAATCCGCCTGTCCATCGGTACAGAGAATATTGATGATATCATTCAGGATCTGGATGAGGCATTCAAAGCAATTCAGTAAATAAGAATCAGAGAAAACAGAAAAATCTGTAAGAAGTAGGAGCAGTAAAAGCTGCTCCTATAGTGTTTAGAAGAAAGGAGTAGAAGCGTTTGAAATTATCAAAGAAAAGTAGATATGGACTGCGTGCTCTTATTGATCTGGCGGTGAATTCACGGACAGAGCTGGTCTCATTAGGAAGTATCGCACAGAGAAATGACATTTCCGCTCAGTACCTTGAGCATGTATTTTCAGCCCTTCGCAAGGCTCATATTGTAAAAAGTATGAAAGGTTCCCAGGGAGGATATTTTCTGGAGAGAGATCCGAAAGAGATCACGGTTGCGCAGATTGTAGAGGCATTGGAAGGAACTTATGATCTGGAAGATGAAGTTGATCGAAACAATGTGGGACGTGGAGATCAGGAAGCAATTCAGCATCTGATCATTGATCGAATCAATGATTGTGTTCAGGAAATCCTGGAAGATGTGACGCTTAAGGATCTTGTGGATGCATACGAAGGGTATCAGGATTCCGTTGAGGGAATGTACTATATTTAATGGAGAAGGAACGTAAGGAGCAGAGACAGACAGCATGGCAGAAAATTATCAATTTGAAACACGATGTATTCACGGGGACGGAGGATTTGTAGAGGGACATCCATACGGAGCAGTCTCCGTTCCCATTTTTCAGACAGCAACCTTCGCACACCCGGGAATCGGGAAAAGTACAGGATATGATTATTCTCGTGAGAGTAATCCGACACGGTATGAATTAGAAAGCGTAATGTCCTCTTTAGAAGGAGCGGATGACAGTATTGCATGCTCGACAGGAATGGCGGCAATTGGAATCTGCCTGGAGCTTTTCGGAGAAGGAGATCATATTTTATGTACAGAAGATCTGTACGGCGGAACTGTGCGAATGTTTGAAAGCATTGGCGAAAAGCGAGGATTAAAGTTTTCTTATGTAGATACTTCAGATATTGATCTTGTAAGAAAGAATATCAGAAAAGAGACAAAGGCACTTTATATTGAGACACCAAGCAATCCAACGATGAGGATTACAGATTTTGCAGAGATGAGAAAACTCGCAGACGAATTCGGGTTACTGATTCTTGCGGATAATACATTCCTTTCTCCTTATTTCCAGAAACCGTTACAGTTGGGTGCTGATATTGTAGTACATAGCGGAACAAAATTTCTTGGAGGACATAATGATGTTCTCGCAGGATTTGTTTGTGTCAAAGGGAAAGAGCTGTCGGAAAAATTGCGTTATACATATAAGACAGTTGGCTGTAGCCTGTCTCCGTTTGACAGTTTCCTTGTACTTCGCGGAATCAAAACTTTATCAGTGCGTCTGGAGCGCCAGCAGGAGAATGCGAAGAAGATCGCACTTTGGCTGAAAAACAGACCGGAAGTGACAGAAGTTTATTATCCGGGTCTGGAAGATCATCCGGGTTACGAGGTGAACCGGAAGCAGGCGACAGGAGCAGGAAGTATGCTTTCTTTCCGTGTAGATACGGTGGAACGTACAAGAAAGATTCTTGAAAGTGTGAAATTGATTTCTTATGCGGAGAGCCTTGGCGGTGTAGAATCATTGATCACATATCCAATGCTTCAGACACACGGTGATGTACCGGTGGAGATAAGAGAACATCTTGGAATCACAGAAGATTTCCTTAGAATGTCTGTTGGAATTGAAAATGCTGAAGATCTGATCAAAGATCTGGAACAGGCATTTCAATAAAAGGAGTAAAAATGAGTGAGAAGAATTTGAATTTTGACCAGCCTGTAGAGAGAAGAGGAACCCACAGTCTGAAGTATGATTTTGCAGAAGAAAGAGGGAGAAAGAAAGATATTCTTCCGTTGTGGGTCGCTGATATGGATTTTAAGACGTCATCTTTCGTCCAGGAAGCATTGATCCGTCAGGCAGAGCATGGAATTTATGGATATACAGAGTCAGATCAGGAGTATTACGATGCGGTCAGCTCCTGGATGGAACGCCGTCACGGATGGAAGATCGACAAGGAGTGGATCACAAAGACTCCGGGAATTGTCTTTGCACTGGCAATGGCGGTGAAGGCTTATACAGAACCTGGGGATTATATTCTGATCCAGGATCCGGTCTATTATCCATTCCGGGAAGTGATTGAAAGCAATGACCGTAAAGTGGCCGCCAATATCCTTATCCGTAAGGAAGATGGATCTTATGCGATTGATTTCGAAGATTTTGAACGCCAGATCGTGGAAAAGGGTGTGAAATTATTCTTATTCTGCAGCCCACACAACCCGGTCAGCCGGGTATGGACAAGGGAAGAAGTGGAGCGTCTGGGAGACATTTGCCTAAAGCATCAGGTGATTATTGTAAGTGATGAGATTCATGCAGACTTCGTATTTGAAGGGAAGCATCAGGTGCTTGTAGATCTTAAGGACGAGTATAAAGACATTACAGTGACATGTACTTCCCCGGGGAAGACATTCAATCTTGCTGGACTTCAGATTTCCAATATTATCATTCCAAATGCAAGCCTTCGCAAGGAATTTCAGCATCAGGTAACTGCAGCCGGGTATAGTCAGGTCGGCGCACCCGGAATCTTTGCGCTGATCGCTGCGTATACTCAGGGCGAAGAATGGTATCAGGCGATGAAACAGTATGTGAAGTCGAATATTGATTTCCTTCATACATGGATGGCAGAACATTTACCACAGATCAAGGTGACAAAGACAGAAGGAACCTATCTCGTCTGGATGGATTTCCGGGCATTAGGGCTTTCAGACAAGGAACTAAAAGAACTGATAGAAGATAAGGCAGAGGTTTGGCTGGATGGAGGAGCGATCTTCGGAGAGCCTGGAAGTGGTTTTGAGCGGATCAACGTGGCTTGCCAGAGAGCGACGCTTGTGGAAGCGTTGGATCGGATTGAAAAAGCAGTGAAAGAAAACGTTCACGGATGATTAGATAAAATAGAAACAGAAAAAGATGGATAAGCAATAAAAGCATTACTTATCCATCTTTTTCTATGTAGATCTGATTTTCCATTGTATTGAAACAACTGTTATTTCGTTCCCCCTGAAATAATGCTATTTCTCAATCTTGCATGGAATGGCCGGTTCATGAAAGTCAGCAAGTGTGATACTTCCAAGATAATCCTCGATAAGGTTATCCAGTTTTTCCCAAATCGGACGTGTCGGACACTGACCCGCACGTGCACATTCCGGTGCATGATCCTCCAGACACGCTACAGCTGCAAGGCTTCCTTCTGTTGCATGAAGAATCGAAGCGAGAGTGTATTCTTCCGGAGATTTTGTCAGGCGGTAGCCGCCGCCCTTTCCGCGAAGCCCAAGGATAAATCCTTGTGTGACAAGAGATTTTAAAATATTTTCCAAATACTTTTCAGAAATCTCCTGACGTGCTGCGATCTCTTTCAGCGGTGTGTAAGAGTCCGGATCCTGCTGAGACAGATCAATCATGACTCGGAGAGCATAACGCCCTCTTGTAGAGATAATCATAACCTATTTCCTCCCAAGTTACCTATAATTTTACATTGTGAATAGTGTATCATATGTTAAGAAAATAAACAAGCTGTCGAGGTAAAGTGAAACAGTGCAAAAGCATTAAAGTTTGTTGAAAACAAACGAAAACGAGTGTGTCTAAAAATGAAATAACCGTGAAATTGTATTAACTTTACTGGAATTTACAGTGCGTTTGTGATACTCTAAAGACTGTAAGTCCTGATCGGAATGCTATCTTTCTGATCAGACAGAAAAGACTGGGTTACTGTTCACTCCCGTGTCAATCACTTCGCTGATTGACACGGAGTGAACAGTAAAAAGACTGGAGAGAGAATATGAAAAGATTAGTAGTAGCATTACTTCTGGCAAGCACATTGTGTATGACAGGATGCGGCGATACGAAGAAAACAGAACCGGCTGCATCTACGACAGAAGAGGTGGACAAAGCAAGCAGTACGATGAAAGAACAGATGGGAGACAACGCGGTTCTTCCAAGTGATTCTGTTAAGAGAGTTATGGCAAAGCAGTGGAAGGTGATTGGAACAGATACTGTGTATGATCTGAAAGAAGATGGAACAGGAACTAAGGATGACGCCGGACTGACATTTGAGTGTGGATTTGATGAGGATAACAACATTACGATCAAGATCACAATGGACGGCGAAGACGAAGGTAAACTGTATGCGGTTACGACAGATGATACAGGCTATGGCATAGTGTTGAAGTCCCTGGATGGTGGAAAGGATATGAAGTTCCTTCAGGCGGATACAGACCTTCTGGATCTGACGGATGACCGTGCGAAGGGGCTGATCGGAAAGTGGACAGACAACAGTGGAAATGAATATAAATTAAAGAAGGACGGAAAGCTTGTGATCAAGAGTTCCTCCGGTGAGACAAAGGGAACATATTGTGTTGCAGAGAATACAGATGGTACATTGAGGCTGAATCTGGTTATCTCCGGTGGAACACTGGAATATGTCTATACACTGTCAGATGATGGATCTACAGTGGAATTATGTAGTCCGGGAACAGATACAGTACATAAGTGGACGAAAGCCTAAAGTGTGGTGAATAAAAGAGATGCAGTTTGCGCATGAATTGATTGTTCCGGAAGTTGGATTTCCTTTTAAACTATTCTTATTTGAAGGCAGAGAAGGACATTACCATAGAGAAAAACATTGGCACAGATCGATTGAGATTTTTGCAGTGTGCGACGGAGAACTGGAATTTAAGATCGATGAGAAGACCTGGCATCTGACAGCGGGAGAATTTATGATTGTGAATTCGAATGAGGTTCATGAAGTAGATTCTCCGTTGCCAAACGAGACGATCGTTCTTCAGATTCCGTTGAAAGTTTTTGAAAAATATTATACAGGAGAGCAATTTATCTGGTTTACGCATGAACCGGGACGTAAGGACGCGCGCTTTATGGAATTGTTGGAAGAACTGTATAAGACGTATTGCGAAAAGCAGTGTGGATATGACATGAAGATGAACAGTATTTTTTATCATCTTTTATATCTCCTTGTGAAAGAATACCGTCTGACGGAAGTTGAGGCTGCTTTTGTAAGGAAGAATAAGAATCTGAACAAGCTTTCAGCAATCACATCTTATATGAAAGAGAATTATGCACAGGAGCTCAGTCTAGAAGAAGTGGCAAGAATTTTTGGCTACTCACCAACGTACTTGTCGAGGATGTTTCAGAAGTATGCGGGAATCACATATAAGAGCTATCTGCAGAATATCCGTCTGGAATATGCAATGAAAGACCTGAAGGGCGGAAAATATAATATCACTGAGACAGCACTTCGCAGCGGCTTCTCCGGAAGCAAGGCGATGGCAAGGGCATTTCGGAAAAAATACGGAATTCTTCCAAGTGAATATAAAGAAAATGCGTAGCATTTTGGAGGTTGGCTCTGAACAGTTACGAAAATGGAATATAAATAAAAAGAAAAAATGACTAACAGTACAAAACATATTGACTGTTAGTCATTTTTATTGTATAGTGCAAGAAGAGATTAAAATGACCAATGGTCATAAAAAGGATATAAGGAAGGGAGCGAAAGGGATATGATGGTAAAGTTTGGAAAAAAGATAGTAAAATTCAGAGTGCCGATTCTGATTCTCAGTATCTTATTGTTGATTCCGTCTGCATTGGGGTATCTGCATACGAGAATTAATTATGATGTATTGACTTACCTGCCGGATAACATCGAGACGATGAAAGGCCAGGATATTTTGGTAAATGATTTCGGTACAGGTGCATTTTCGATGTTTATAGTCGATGGAATGGAAGATAAGGATGTATCGAAGTTAAAGCAGAAGATCGAAAAGGTGGATCATGTAAAAGATGTTATTTGGTATGATTCTATCGCAGATATCAGTATGCCGAAGAGCATGCTGCCGACAAAAGTCTATGATGCATTTAACTCCGAGACCGGAACGATGATGGCAATCTTCTTTGATGAAGGAACATCTTCGGACGGAACAATGGAAGCAATCTCCGAGATCCGTTCTCTGGCGGGCGAGCAGTGCTTTTTAAGTGGTATGTCAGCTGTTGTTACAGATACGAAGGAGCTGGCGGAGAAAGAGACACCGTTGTATGTATTGATCGCGGTTGTGCTGGCGATGATCGTACTTGGTCTTACAATGGAATCGTTCTTTGTACCGATCCTCTTCATGCTCAGTATTGGAATTGCGATTGTCTATAACCTGGGAAGTAACTACTTTATGGGAGAGATCTCCTATATTACAAAGGCACTGGCAGCAGTTCTGCAGCTGGGGGTAACATTGGATTACTCCATTTTCCTGATGCACAGTTACGAAGAACAGCAGATCCGTTACAATGGAGATAAACATCGTGCAATGGCACATGCGATCTCACAGACATTTTCCTCTGTAATCGGAAGCTCCGTTACAACAATCGCCGGATTTATCGCACTGTGCTTTATGTCATTTACACTTGGTATGGATATCGGAATTGTCATGGTTAAGGGTGTTATCCTTGGCGTACTTGCCTGCGTAACAATTCTTCCATCTATGATCCTGTGCTGTGACAAGATTATTGAGAAGACAAAACATAAACCATTCCTTCCGGATATCGGAAAGATTTCAGATAAGGTTACTAAGAGATATCTCATCTATGTGGCACTGTTCGTAGTTCTGCTATTCCCGGCTATTTACGGAAATAACCATACAGGCGTTTATTACAACCTGGATGAGACACTTCCAAAAGATCTTCCGAGTATCATTGCAAATGAGAAATTGAAGGAAGATTACGACATGAATACGACGCACATGATTCTTGTAGACAGCTCTACAGATTCAGCGGACGTAGGCAAGATGCTGAATGAGATGGATAAGGTGGACGGAATCAAATGGGCACTTGGACTTGACTCCCTGATCGGGCCGTCCGTACCGGCAAGCATGATCCCGGATTCAGTGACAAGATCATTAAAGAATGATAAGTACCAGCTTGTACTGGCGAACTCAGAATATAAGGTAGCTACAGATGAATTGAATGACCAGATCAAAGAGCTGAATACGATTCTTCATAAATATGATGAAGGTGGAATGCTGATCGGAGAAGGTCCTCTGACAGCAGACCTGATCGACATTACAGATAAAGATTTCAAGACAGTAAGTGCAGTATCAATCGGAATTATTTTCGTGATCATCATGCTTCTGTTCAAGTCAATCTCACTGCCGATCATCCTGGTAGGCGTTATTGAGTTCGCGATTTTCGTCAATATGGGTATTCCATACTACATGGGAACTAAGTTGCCATTCGTGGCATCCATCGTAATCGGAACCATTCAGCTTGGATCCACCGTAGACTATGCAATTCTTATGACAACTCGTTATAAGAGAGAGCGTAACCATGGTGCGAATAAATACGATTCCATCACAACTGCACACCGCGTATCCGCACAGTCTATCATGGTAAGTGCGTTGAGCTTCTTCGCAGCAACGATCGGTGTAGGACTTTACTCCAACATTGATATGATCAGTTCCCTGTGTATCCTGATGGCGAGAGGAGCACTGATCAGTATGGTAGTCGTAATCTTCGTACTGCCGTCCATGTTCATGGTATTTGATAAAGTGATCGTGAAGACAAGTAAGGGATTCCTGCCACCGAAGGAATAATTGGGCGTGAAATAGAATGCGAGAGGTATGCCGAATTAGGATGCTAAGGCATATTTCACTTTCAGAAAGAAAAGATAAGAAATGGGCATTATTTGGCTAATTATTTGGTCGATAATGCCTTTTTAAGTTGGTAAAATGACCATAGAAACAAACGAAACAGGAAACAGACTTCTTGCAGCGATGAATAAATGGCTGATCGCGCATGAGAATGCACAGATTGAAGGAGCATTTTGCGGATTAAAAGGCGAGAACGTCGAAGTCTGATTGAAAATGGATGCCGGGGTTTCCAAAAATCAGGATCATGTTATTCACAAGGTCTCTGTATGATGTGTGGAAAACTAAATGAAATTACAGGAAAAGTGTGGATAACGTAACATGAGAAAGATAGAAATAATAACAAGGATAAAGAAAGCGAGGATTTTATTATGAGTAACATGCCAGAATTGAAAATCGGTGTTGTAGCAGTGAGCAGAGATTGTTTCCCGGAGAGTCTTTCCGTGAACAGAAGAAAAGCATTGATTGATGCCTACACAAAAAAATACGGTGAAGGAACTGTCTATGAATGTCCGATCTGTATCGTAGAGAGTGAGATCCACATGGTACAGGCTCTGGAAGATGTAAAGAAAGCAAGATGTAACGCACTGGTTGTTTATCTTGGAAACTTCGGACCGGAGATTTCTGAGACACTGCTTGCAAAACATTTTGACGGACCGAAGATGTTTGTCGCAGCTGCAGAGGAGACACAGGATAATCTGACACAGGGACGTGGAGATGCTTATTGCGGAATGCTTAACGCAAGCTACAATCTGAAACTCAGAGGAGTAAAAGCTTACATTCCGGAGTATCCGGTAGGAACAGCAGAGGAATGTGCTGACATGATCCATGAGTTCGAACCAATCGCGAGAGCAGTTGTCGGATTAAGTGACTTAAAGATCATCAGCTTTGGACCGCGTCCGTTAAACTTCCTTGCATGTAATGCACCAATCCAGCAGCTTTACAATATCGGAGTTGAAATTGAGGAAAACTCTGAACTTGACCTTTTCGAGGCCTATAACAAACATGAAGGTGATGAGAGAATTCCGGCCGTTGTAAAAGAGATGGAAGAAGAGCTCGGAGCAGGAAATAAGAAACCGGAGATTCTTCCGAAACTGGCTCAGTATGAGATTACTTTAAAAGACTGGATCGAGGAGCACAGAGGATATAGAAAATACGTTGCAATCGCAGGAAAATGCTGGCCGGCATTCCAGACACAGTTCGGATTTGTTCCATGTTATGTAAACAGCCGTCTGACAGCTCAGGGAATCCCGGTATCCTGTGAGGTTGATATTTACGGAGCACTCAGCGAGTTTATCGGAACTGCTGTCAGCCAAGATGCAGTAACACTTCTTGATATCAACAATACAGTACCGGCAGATATGTACAAAGAGAGCATCGAAGGAAAATTCCCATATACACAGAAAGATACATTTATGGGATTCCATTGTGGAAATACAGCTTCCGGAAAACTTGCTTTCTGCGAAATGAAATATCAGATGATCATGGCAAGATCTCTTCCAATCGAGGTTACACAGGGAACACTTGAGGGAGACATCAAACCTGGAGATATCACATTCTACAGACTGCAGAGTACATCTGACAATGTACTTCGTGCTTATGTTGCACAGGGAGAAGTACTTCCGGTTGCTACAAAATCCTTCGGATCTATCGGAGTGTTCGCAATTCCGGAGATGGGAAGATTCTACCGTCACGTACTGATCGAAAAGAATTATCCACATCACGGAGCAGTTGCTTTCGGACACTTTGGAAAAGCATTGTTCGAAGTATTTAAATACATTGGTGTGCCGGTTGAAGAGATCGGATACAACCAGCCGAAGGGTGTAAGATATCCAACAGAGAATCCGTGGGGTTAATTACATAGAAAGTTATAAGCATAGAAAACGGGCAGAGAGCCGTGCCGGAAACGGCAAGGCTCTCTGTCTTTATACAGGAGGAACGACATGTTATTTGTAGGAGTAGATCTTGGAACATTCGCAGTAAAACTTCTTCTGATGGATGAGAATGGAAAGATCAAGAATATCGTATCAAAAGAATATCCGTTATATTTCCCACATCCGGGATGGTCAGAGCAGAAACCGGAAGACTGGTTTGCACAGAGTATGGAAGGGCTGAAAGAGCTTCTTGAAGGCTTTGATAAGGATCAAGTAAAGGGAATCAGTTTTGGAGGTCAGATGCACGGTCTTGTTGCGCTTGATAAGGAAGACAAGGTGATTCGCCCGGCAATTCTGTGGAACGACGGACGTACTGCAAAACAGACCGATTACCTGAATCAGGTGATTGGAAAAGAGAAGCTTTCAGAGTATACAGCAAATATTGCATTTGCCGGATTTACAACACCGAAGATTCTTTGGATGAAGGAAAATGAACCGGAGAATTTTGCAAAGATTGCGAAGATTATGCTTCCGAAGGATTACCTTGCATACCGTCTGTCAGGGTCTTTTTGCACAGAGTATTCAGATGCTTCCGGAATGTTGCTTCTGGATGTGGAGCATAAGTGCTGGTCTGCAAAAATGCTTGAGGTCTGTGGTATTACAGAGGCACAGCTTCCAAAGCTGTATGAAAGCTGGGAAGTAGTTGGAACTTTGAAAGCAGAGATCGCAGCAGAACTTGGTGTATCAGAGAATGTAAAAGTAATTGCAGGAGCCGGGGACAATGCGGCGGCAGCAGTTGGAACGGCAACGGTCGGAGACGGCGGATGCAATATTTCTCTCGGAACATCAGGAACACTCTTTATTTCCAGTAAGAAATTCGGAGTAGATAAGAACAATGCACTGCATTCCTTTGACCATGCAGACGGCAATTATCATCTGATGGGATGCATGCTCAGTGCTGCTTCCTGTAATAAATGGTGGATGGATGAAATCCTTAAGACCAAAGATTATCCGGCAGAACAGGCAGGAATCACAAGGCTCGGCGAGAACCATGTGTTCTATCTTCCATATCTGATGGGAGAGCGTTCTCCTCATAATGACCCTTCCGCAAGAGCAGCATTTATCGGAATGTCTATGGACAGCACAAGAGAGGATATGACACAGGCTGTGCTGGAAGGTGTTGCATTCGGACTGCGTGATTCCCTGGAAGTTGCAAGAAGTATTGGTGTGAATCCAGAGAGAACAAAGATCTGCGGCGGTGGAGCAAAGAGTCCGCTGTGGAGAAAGATCATTGCAAATGTGATGAATATGAAAGTAGATCTGATCGAAAGCGAAGAAGGCCCTGGCTATGGAGCGGCAATCCTGGCAGCAGTTGGATGCGGCGTATTTGATTCGGTGGAAGAGGCTGCGAAGAAACTTGTGAAAGTAACAGGAACAGAAGAACCGGATCCGGAACTGGTGCAGAAGTACGAGGAAAGATATCAGGAATTTAAGAAACTGTATCCGGCATTGAAAGGAATTTATCAGGGGAAACAAGCATAATTGAACTTCAATAAAAAACTCCCAATAGAAAATCATGCTCTAGAAGATATCTGAGCTGGAATTCTATTGGGAGTTTTTAAAATATCAATAAATCTTATGCTAAAAACAACGCATACAGTATCACAAGAATACCAAGCACGATTCTGTAATATCCAAATACTTTGAAATCATGTTTCTTAATATATCCCATCAGGAATTGAATAACGATAATAGAAGAAACAAATGCTGTTACCATACCAATCAGAAGAATTATTGTTTCTGTTCCGGTAAAGTTCAGGCCAAACTTCACAAGCTTCAGAAGACTTGCACCGAACATAACCGGAATCGCAAGTACGAAAGTGAATTCAGCAGCAACGGTTCTGGATACTCCAAGGATCAAAGCACCGACAATTGTTGCACCGGATCTGGATGTTCCAGGGAAGATTGCAGCGATCAGCTGGAAAAGTCCGATCAAAAATGCAGTCTTATAAGTAAGTTCATCCATACTGTTGATCTTCGCAGGTTTGCCCTTGTGATTATTCTCAACAATGATAAATGCGATACCGAAGACAATCAGAGCAATCGCAACGCAAGGGTAATTGTAAAACCATTTCTCAAACAGATCATTGAACGGCATTCCAATCACAATTGCAGGGATACATGCAACAAGGACTTTCAGCCAGAGGATAATGATATCCATCTTCACATAACTTAAAATTCCGTTTCCGGATTTCTTTTTTCTATGTGCATGCTTTGCCTGGCGGCGTCTGACCGTGTGACTTCCTTCCGGTGCACCAAACGGGAAGATCTGGTTCCAGAATAAGATGACAACGGCAAGAATCGCACCTAGCTGGATCACAACTTCGAACATACTGTAGAATTCTTCGGAAACATTTAATTTCACAAACTGATTCAAAAGGATCAGATGTCCGGTGCTGCTGATCGGCAGCCATTCTGTGATTCCTTCCACAATTCCAAAGAGGAAGGATTTTAAAAATTCAATCATTCTTAATTTATACTCCTTTTTATTGATGGATTGCAGCTATACTAAGAGATTCTAGTACTAAATGCAATCATTTTTGTGCAGCTACACTTATGCTCTAAAGTGGCTCACGGTTTCTTATTATAAAACCTTGGCAAAAGATGTGCAAGAAATAGAAAGTATTTAAATTGTTAAATCGTCGATTTAAGAAATTCCTAATATTTTTCCAATCTATCTCTTAAAAACCATCAAGTATCATGTATACTATAGTTAGAACTTGATCATGTGATAATTATGTTGCTGCGCTGTTATCGGTGCCAGCAATTATCGAGGGGTATGTAAAATGTATAAAATATTAGTATGTGATGACGATAGAGAAATCGTAGAAGCAATCGAAATTTATCTTTCTCAGGAGGGATATCAGATTTTAAAAGCATATGACGGAATCGAAGCACTGGAGATTTTGGAGAAAGAGGAAGTGAATCTTCTAATTATCGATGTCATGATGCCAAGACTTGACGGAATCCGTGCAACATTGAAGATCCGCGAGAAGAACAGTCTGCCAATCATTATCTTGTCTGCGAAGTCAGAAGATACCGATAAGATTCTTGGACTCAATATCGGTGCGGATGATTATGTGACAAAGCCGTTCAATCCGCTGGAACTTGTGGCACGAGTGAAATCACAGCTGAGAAGATTTAACGAGCTTGGCGGAACAGCACAGGAGCCAAAAGAGACGATTTATAAGGTAGGTGGCCTTCAGATCAATGATGATCTCAAGCAGGTAACAGTAGACGGAGAATTTGTGAAACTGACACCGATTGAATACAATATCCTTTTGCTTCTGATGAAGAATCAGGGAAAAGTATTTTCAATCAATCAGATTTATGAATCCATCTGGAATGAAGAGGCAATTGGTGCGGATAACACAGTTGCAGTTCACATTCGTCATATCAGAGAAAAAATAGAGATCAATCCGAAAGATCCACGTTACCTGAAAGTAGTCTGGGGTGTCGGATATAAAATCGAAAAAGCATAGTGCGAACAGTAACAAAAGCACATGTAAAAATGGATAGAAAAAGCATATAAGAGAACATATAAAAATGCATAAGAAGGCATATAAGGAAGGGTTAACAATGAAGAAATGGTACAGGAAGACCGTGACAAGGACAATCGTTCTTGTTGTGGCGATTCTTAGCGGAGCATTGCTTGTGACAAATTTGCTTTCTCTCCTGACACTGGCGGATGGAATGAGTTTGTCACAGATTCAAAAGATGAATACACAGTCTTTTGAAGAATCCGAAGAATTCAGCAAGATGGTCGAAAGTTACATGTACGATGTACAGGAGAAGCTTTATCTGCAGAATCTTTTTGAAAGTGACGGCGCCTACAATCCCAAAAAACTGGTGGATGTAATGGAACTGTCAAAGAAGGGCAAGATTTCAGAAACAAATTTGTCAGGTGTCACGTACACCATGGAAGAACTGGTGAACTGGGGCGAGACTTACAGTGGAACAGATAACGACAATCTTTACAAACAGAATGGCGTGATCGTCTGCCAGAAACCAGACGGAAATTATTATTACTATTATATGAATGATTTCTTTTCTCTTGTAAATGCAGGAAAACTTCAGTTTCAGATGGGCGAGCAGGACAGAGATCAGTTTCTGGCAGGATTGCAGGCGGGCGAATTTACGACTTCCGGTTATTATACATTTCAGATTACAGATGAAAACGGTGAGCTGCTTTATACAGACTGCTGGAACTTTGGTCAGTCAATGATTGAAAAATATGCACCGGTCGGAGCGGATAATCTACTCCAGGTTGTAAATAATAATCCGCAGTTAAATGGAAGACTGACACTGGTTTATGATAATATTGCCACAGCATTGCAGACAATCTATGAAGACTGGCAGGATTATGAAGGCGGTTGGAATTATCTGGAAGAAGGGAATACCAATTTTACCTATCTGTATGCAGATGAATCGACAAAGAAGGTTACTACAAATAAAGCAGAATATGCAAATTATGCAGATGTAAAGAAAAGCATAGAAGACATGATAGAATCAGCGTCAAAGAACCCTGTGAAATATATGGTAATCTATCCTGAATTGAAAGATTTTAAGACGAATATGAACGTTTCTTATTCGGATCAATGGCTCAATACACGTTCTTATGGTTACTATTCCGGCGGAACAAAGTGGAAAGATGTTTTTGCAGTTGCAGTGGACACAAACTATCCGATCCAGGATCAGTTTTACCAGAATAGCATCGAATATCAAAATAACATTCCGCATATGAAAGCGGCATTATATTTTATGATTTTCAGCAGCGTACTCTTTTTGATCACAGTAGTGTGGCTGACATTGGGTGCCGGAAGAAAACCGCAGGATGAAGAACTGCATTTGTTAAAGTTCGATTCCTGGAAGACAGAGATTGCTGCTGCAGTTGTTATTTTTGTCTGGGTGATTGGAAGTTATTTCTTTTTTGTAGCAGGAATCGATGGAATTCATATCTTATTTGATGGAATTACAGGGTTGAGTAGTTCATACGGTGCTGTGGAAAGTGATACATTTATTCCATCATCCTATGTTCCGAATGTATATGTGCAGACTTTAAGTCTCGGAGAATCAGTAGGTGCGTTTGCATATGGAACATTTACATTTACCTGCTTTTTTGCCGGCTATCTTAGTCTGGTAAGAAGAATTAAGGCAAAGAGTCTGTGGGAGAACAGTCTGCTTCGAAGCTTCGGTATATTTATCGGGAAAATATTACGAGACATGAAGCTTACAAAGAAAACAGCAGGACTTTTGATTCTTTATTTCCTGTTTCAGCTTTTCGTGCTCTGGGGTGGAGATTTCTTCCTGGTGATTCTGTTGCTGATTGCTGATGCAGTGCTATTCTATTACATGGTTGCAAATGTGATGGAGAAGAATCGATTGAGAAAAGGAATTCAGGAGATCGCTGCCGGAAATATGAGTTATCAGATTCCAATCGACGGACTGCATGGGGAGAACAAGAAATTTGCATTGATGATCAACGGGATCGGAACCGGACTTAACAAAGCAGTTGCCGAGGCAATGAAAAACGAACGTCTTAAGACAGATTTGATCACAAATGTTTCTCATGATATTAAGACACCACTGACTTCTATTTTGAACTATGTCGGCATCTTAAGACAAACAGATCCGGCGGATCCGAAAGTTCAGGATTATCTGAATATTCTGGAAGAGAAAGCACAGAGACTGAAGACATTGACAGAAGATGTAGTAGAAGCATCGAAAGTCAGCAGCGGGAATATTTCCCTGGAATATATGGATCTTGATCTGTCAGAAATGATCCAGCAGACGCAGGGTGAACTCGAAGAAAAATTCGAGGCGAGAAATCTGGCAATCGTCACAGATCTTCCGGCAGAACCGGCTGTTGTGCATGTTGATGGTAGAAGAATGTGGCGTGTCTTGGAAAATATTTACGGAAATGCAGCCAAGTACGCAATGCCTGGAACCAGAGTTTATGCGACTTTGAAAACAGATGATACAAAGGTAAGATTTTCATTGAAAAATGTTTCCGAGCATCAGTTGAATATTCAGGCGGACGAACTGACAGAACGTTTTATCCGCGGAGATATTTCCAGAAGTACGGAGGGAAGTGGATTAGGACTTTCTATAGCGAAGAGCCTTACAACAATGCAGGGCGGCACATTTGACTTGTATCTGGACGGAGATTTGTTCCGGGTAGATATTACATTTCCAAGAGTGAAAGCGAAAGGAAATGCTGGCGGGACAACAGAGGAATCGAAAGAGAAAACAACAAGCGGTGTATCTTGACATTCTATTCGCGTTATGCTAACCTTTTTAAGGAATGAAAAGCAGTGATAAGCGAAACGCGATGAGGAAGAGAGTAGTCTGTAACAGATTCTACAGAAAAGTCCTGAAGGCTGTCAGGCCGGATGCTGAGAGGGATGGATGGAAGACAGATGAAGATGGCTTCTGAGCAGCGCAGATGAGCCTGAACAGAGTGAGCAAGTGAGTTGTTTAAGCAGCAATCTTGAATAAAAAGATCCGGGTTAGTCTGTGAAGGGATTCGCCCTTTATAGCGAAGAGTATCAACAGTGAGAAATGCCGTAGTATTCAAAGTGGTTTTGATTAACAAAGCAGTTTTTACTAACGAAAGTGCAGATACTCATAGAGGTTTCTTTCCGCGAGGAAGGAACGAAGAGAAGTGGTAACACGAAAGTAGGATTCGTCTTCTCAGGGATGCAAGTCTCTGGGAGGGCGTTTTTTAATATATTAGGTTCTTTCCTAATATATTAAAAACGCTCCGCTAGGGATATGCGCTGCGGCGTACAAAGTAGGTGTTGCAAGCGACCACCGCAAGTGCAAGAATGTGCCTTGGCACATTCTTTGTTCCGAAAAATCCAGAAAAAATCGTATTAGTAATCACTGAAAGTTGAGAAAAGAATCCCACATTGTGGGAAAAGGAGGCAGAAAAATGTCAGAAAAACCAAAATATTATATAACAACAGCGATTGCCTATACATCAGGTAAACCGCATATCGGAAACACATACGAGATCGTGCTTGCAGATGCAATCGCACGTTACAAGAGAAGCCAGGGATATGATGTATTCTTCCAGACAGGAACAGATGAGCACGGACAGAAGATCGAGCTCAAAGCCGAGGAGGCTGGAATCACACCAAAGGAATTCGTAGATAATGTATCAACAGAAATCAAAAGAATCTGGGATCTGATGGATACATCTTATGACAAATTCATCCGTACAACAGATGAAGATCATGAGAAACAGGTTAAGAAGATCTTCAAGAAACTTTACGACAAGGGAGATATTTACAAGGGACATTATGAAGGAATGTACTGTACACCATGTGAGTCTTTCTTCACAGAGTCTCAGCTTGTAGATGGAAAATGTCCTGACTGTGGACGCCCGGTTCAGCCTGCAAAAGAAGAGGCATATTTCTTCAAAATGAGCAAATATGCAGATCGTCTGATCGAGTATATCAATACACATCCGGAATTTATTCAGCCGGTAGCACGTAAGAACGAGATGATGAACAACTTCCTTCTTCCGGGACTTCAGGATCTGTGTGTATCCAGAACATCCTTCAAGTGGGGAATTCCGGTAGATTTCGATCCAAAGCATGTTGTATATGTATGGCTTGATGCTCTTACAAACTATATTACAGGAATCGGATATGACGCAGACGGAAACAGCACAGAGCAGTTTAACAAACTGTGGCCGGCAGACCTTCATCTGATTGGAAAAGATATCATCCGTTTCCATACAATTTACTGGCCAATCTTCCTTATGGCACTTGATCTTCCACTTCCGAAACAGGTGTTCGGACATCCGTGGTTGCTTCAGGGAGACGGTAAGATGAGTAAATCCAAGGGAAATGTTCTCTATGCAGATGAACTCGTTGATTTCTTTGGCGTAGATGCAGTTCGCTACTTCGTACTTCATGAGATGCCATTCGAGAATGACGGTGTTATTTCCTGGGAGCTGATGGTAGAGCGTTTGAATTCCGACCTTGCCAATACACTTGGAAACCTTGTAAACAGAACTGTTTCTATGACAAACAAATACTTCGGCGGAACAGTAGAAGATAAGGGTGTTGTAGAAGATGTAGATGCAGAACTGAAAGCAGTTGTAGAGAATGCTTCTAAAGCAGTTGATGCTAAGATGGCAGACCTCCGCGTTGCCGATGCGATTACAGAAATCTTCAATCTGTTCAAACGCTGCAATAAATACATTGATGAGACAACTCCTTGGGTACTTGGAAAAGATGAATCCAAGAAGGATCGCCTTTCTACAGTACTTTGGAATCTGATCCAGAGCATTTCTGAAGGTGCAAGACTTCTTGAATCTTTTATGCCTTCTACAAGTAAGAAGATCCTTGAGCAGCTTGGTAACGGACATGTAACAGAGAAACCGGAGATTCTGTTCCAGCGAATGGATCTCGAAGAGGTTATGAAGAAAGTTAAAGAACTTCATCCGAAGGTAGAAGAAAAGAAAGAGGAAGAAGCTGTTATCGACATTGAGCCGAAAGATGAGATCACATTTGAGCAGTTTGGAGCAATGCAGTTCCAGGTTGGAGAGATCATTGCATGTGAGGCTGTAAAGAAATCCAAAAAGCTTCTCTGCTCTCAGGTAAAAGTTGGAAGCCAGGTAAAACAGATCGTATCCGGAATCAAAGCACATTACACACCGGAAGAAATGGTTGGTAAGAAAGTTATGGTTCTTGTAAACCTGAAACCTGCGAAGC
>OLIS01001002.1_pt1 | contig 21118 bp, 18 predicted proteins | sample 1601351 | NCBI WGS metagenome assembly OLIS01 (sample SAMEA2452122, study PRJEB22498) | human gut metagenome | biome: human feces; feature: human gut; material: feces | place: Australia | collected 2012
CTCGAAACAACACCCCATGGGGGACAACAACACCTACCTTGCCATGTTCATTGGCAACCTCAATCATGTGGCAGATAAAGGCCCAGTCCCCTTTGCTCTTCGGCGGAATGCCCCGCCAAAAACGATTGTATGGATCGTCCGCCGCTTCGTCAGCTCCCCACTTCTCAAGCGAAAAAGGCGGATTGGCCACAACCGTGTCAAACTTCATCAACGCATCGCCCTCCTTGAGCTTCGGGTTGCGGAGCGTGTCGCCCCAGCGAATCGTGGCGCTATCAAAACCATGGAGCAGCATGTTCATCATGGCCAGCGCCCATGTGCTGCCGTTGAGCTCCTGACCGTATAGCGAAAAATTGTCAGATCCTACCTCCCGACCCGCCTTGATCAACAACGAACCTGACCCACACGTCGGATCACAAATCCGCGATCCAGGAGCACTCTTGGTCAAACGTGCCAACAAAGTCGATACCTCCTTCGGCGTAAAAAACTCGCCCGCCTTCTTGCCCGCATCACTCGCAAACTTCTCGATGAGAAACATGTAGGCATCGCCTATGACATCGTTGTTCTCAAGATGAGACTCGTCGAACTGAAGCCGATCGTCCGAAAAATCAATAAGCAACTGCTTCAAACGTCCATTGCGCTCCTTCGTCTCGCCAAGATTACTGCTATTAAAACTTATATTACGAAAAATACCACTCCCATCCTCACTACTCAGCTTCTCACGGTTCGCATACTCAAGATCCGCCAACGCAACGTCAATCAACTCCCCAATATTGGACTCGTTGCGGTGCTCAAAAAGATAATCAAACGAACTCTTCTCAGGAACCTGGAACCGCTCGCGACGCATGGCCCGCTGTGCACGCTCCGCATCACCGTCGTAACGCTGGAGGTACTCCTGGTATTTCGCCTTGCTCACATCACTAACGTACTTCAAGAAAAGCATCGTGAGAATGTAGTCCTTGTACTGACTGGGATCAATAACACCCCGAAAGGTGTCACAAGCTTGCCATACGACTTTGTTGATCTCTTCCTGTGTAACTTTACCGTTCATCTTTATATATTTTTGTCAATTTATAATCAATGATTTGCCGGCGACGCTCCGCAATAGCCTTGTAAAGGGCCTGCTCCCGGCGCTGCAGGCGAATGAGAGCAATAATAGCCCGTTGCCGCTCCAGCGAGGGAAGCGGTAGCTCGAACTCCTCAAGGTCAGCCTTGCTGAGCGAGGTGATGGCCGACCCTTGGGCCTGTGCCGTCAGCAGCTGCCGGGTGGATGGCAGGTTAAGAAATCCACATACGTATTCGGGTAAAACGCGCGTTGCATCGTCGATTCGGATAATCAGAAATGAGGGCGAAGCCACGCACGGCCCGAGCTGCGTCGGGGCAATGGTGCAGAAATTCTTGCCCCCCTTGGCGGCAAGCAGCAGATCACTCTCCGTCAACAGATGACGAGTAGCTTTGGAACTAACGGTGGTTGTCGGCCGAACAGTCGAACGAAGAACCCCCTCCTCGTCAAAATCATTCACCTGAAGGTAACAGGTGTCGGGAGAAAGGGTACTTTTCAGATAAACTCCCGTCTGAACCGTGGCAATATCTTTCAGTTTTACCATTTTTTCTTCAATAGCTTTTCTACAAAGCTACGTGCCTTGCCCGAGAAAAGCAAATGATCTTTCAAAAAAATGCAATAGAAATTCTACAAATATTTCGATTAGGCGAGTATCTTCACTATGTGAAGAAAAATATCCGGCTGTTCGACCGGATATTTACTTCATCTTCAGGGCAGGTGCTATCGTTTAATGGTATGTCGCCGGACTACCGGACGCTCGGGGCGGACGGGGTAGCCCAGGCGAGTCATGAGCCCCACATGCCGTTGGCGTAACCAGGCGTGTGCGGGCTGGCTTGGCGGTCGATAAGCAGCTGGCAACCTCCGAGAACGTTCGAGGCACAGTTGAACGCTGGAAAAACAGAGCCCTCTCATGACCGTCTATTTTTGTTGTTGGAAGCATCGAAAAATACGCCTCGGCATCGATTGAACGCGGTACATCAATCCATGTTAAAACAAATGAACACCTTGGTCAGGGTTATGCGAAGTGCGAATGCTGGAGGGCAAAATGCTATCGATTCGTTTATCTTCGGAATAAAGATAGGAAATTTACACAGCAACGGCCAACATACAATGGGTACACCATCAAAATAAAACCGTATTGAAAAATTTTCAATACGGTTTTAACTTCTACTACCCGATCCGAACCACGTCGAGATAACCTAAGTGGCACGCTCCGGCTCGTTTTAAATCAATGCCATAAATGCGCATAAATGCCATAATGACATCATGACCGCCATTTGTAGAAAGAGGATTATATCCCGTTGTCGGGATGTCAACACTCATCCCCTTTTCCAAACGTATGCCACCCACTTGAGCGCTACGTTTGACCATTACTCTAAAAAGTGCCATAATATTTCATTATATTAATTTTATTCAATCGCATCGATCAACTATCAAATAAAACAACGCCACTACTACAATGACCTCCCTACTGCACGGAGCTTACGAAACTTGAATAAATCGCCATAACCAACACTTTATTACACCGGTGTACTACTTTATCCCTATCCATACTAAACAATCAGATACAAATCATTACAACATTAACATCTGACACATTCTCACCCATTCATGTATCATCTCTACATTCGACTAATTACTCATCAAACTCTTCGGCAATTTTCATATAGTTCTGGTAAAGGTCATCTCTCTTTTTGATTGCTTCATCTAACTGACTTTGCAACTCTTTTTTATCATTAATTTGCATGATGCCATAAGCTACTAAACCTACAATCAAAGTATACACCCAATGCTTCCACAACCATGAGGTATCTACAGTTGAATCGGCTGCAAACCATGTATTTACTGTCCCGTAAAGAATTACTTTATGTATAATTCTGATAATAAACCATATTACACTAATCACGAAAACACCTCCCCAGGCACACCCACCACGTACTTCTGCCTGCCTCTTCTCTTTCGTGATCGCTGACGTTGCGCTTTCAATTTCTCCACCATAAAAATAATTTGCCATATCTTCAGCATAACGCCTAATCAAACCTGCAACCAAATCTGATTCCCCGATCACTGTACGCTGTTTATGCAATTTCATGGTCAATTGATCAATCGTTTCAAGAAATTCCCCAGTTTTCTGTTGAATGATCCTCTCTTGTGCCCACCAACGATAAAATTTTGTCACAAGATTTTCATTCTTGTCCGTACCAACCGAACTAAAGAAATTTTTAATCACCACTTCCGAAACTACAGCTCGATTTACACTTTTATTAGCTGATTGCATTGAAGTTGCCAATTGTGCAACGTTTGCGATACTCTGTGCCAACATTTTACTGGCATCCTCAATCAATTGCCTTTCATGATCTCGATTCACTTTGATTTCAAACTGAAGCTTCGCATACATGAAAAACACATAATTCTGAATCATAATAGCTGCACGCTCCCGAATAGCATCTTGCATAACAGGAGTCTCAGCATAACGTAAAGCCTTTTTTATACTTTGAAAAAAAAGATCAAATGAACTATCATACAATTTTGGAGATTGAATATACCGAATTACCTGCAATTGCGCCTTCAATGCAGCCCCTACAGAATCATTGGCTCGGACAGAAAGTTCTTCAATATAACCCTCCATTTCAGCAATCGTATTAATCGTCCTACATGGAGGCAGATCAGACTGCGATTGTAATGTGGCAGTCTGATCATGATGGATTGCACTTAATTTTTCTGACTCTAACGGTAATCCGCAGGCATAGCAAAAGCTAGCATTTTTCGGAAGAGCCTTACCGCAATGAGGACAAAACGCCATAATCACATCTTTTTAAACCGTACTAAACTCAACGTAATTTATAAGCTTTAACTATTGATGTCATAGCCAGATTTTATATGTTATCCGATTGATTTATTTTTAATGTTAAAAATCCAATCAATAATTTTATCAATGAGTTGAGAGGTCTTATTACCAAGATCAGTTCCCATTCGATAAGGTGGAGTCTTCCGGATTGTTGAAGGAATCTTATTCTCGATTCTACCAAAAAAGTCTCCTAAATTATTTGCTAAAAGATTCTTAGTTATTGACATAGTTCATTATTGTTTAAACGGTTAATATTATTGTAACCTTCTTTGCCCAAGACGATAGCCATAGCTAACAGAACAAAAGCACAGCAATATTTAATGGTCATCTTACATCCTTCAGCAATTTGATTAGTTGTCATAGCAGTCGCTTTAAGTGTTATTAATTAATAAGTCTGTTTGATTCTCGATAAAAAAGCAGTCCTACTCGCCCGCCCCTTTAAACGACTTGCAGGGTACAGAGAAAAACCACATTCTGTTTGTCGCTTCTTTATATCCTTTGGTTGTACTGCAAAAATATGTCGAGCCACATTTGCCCAGAAATTAATCCTCTTAGATTTTATCTTGAAATCGACAAAACACGCGATTCCGTAAAATACGACTGAATAGCTATAAAGAACACAAAGACGCAACAGATTATACCCTCGCCTCTTCTTGCCCCATAGTTATTTGCGTAAATTTGCCATACCTAAACCTATATACGATGAAACACAACGATCCTTCAACAATGTCTTGCGCTGAAAAACTCAATACAATTCATCGTTTACGCCTGTTTCGTAATACCACAGGCGAACTGTCAGCTCATACGGGAATTCAACTGCGGAATAACAGTTTCAGTAAAAAGAGCTCATTTATTACCCGCTGTATTTATAGCGAATTTAACCGCGAAGTGCAAGAACGAATTGGCGAAGATCTTGATGGAATACTCATAAACTACTATATGGCATCCCTCTATTTCGGTAGAATTGCCCACACCTACAAAGCGCGCCCAGAATTTCATCGCGTCGTATTACGCTGTTTACTTGATGATACATTCGCCAACTCCGAATCTGCAAAACCCTATTTAGCCGAGGCTCAAAACATTGCCAAGCTGGATGTTGCTATACTGACGTTGTTGATTCTGGGAATGATCCCGCCGTTTCAGGCGAAAACCGGAGATGTGGATCCTAACACTCATCTCGAACATCTTTCGCTTCTGCGTGACTATTTCCAACCCTTGTATGACAGCAGTCCCCTCTTTCAATTTGCCCCCTTCCTGACGGAACGCTACCAAAAAGCCGTACAAGAAATTCGACAATGCGGCTTATTTACCCGATTAGAACTAATTTATTTTGCACAGGACATCATAGCCAATCTCGAACACAATTATAACCCCGAGTCACTTTTACAAGCCAATCGCTCTATAAATCAATTCAAAATCCACCCTGATTTAACCCACGGCTGTTGGGTAGAGTATGATTCATGTGGCGGAACACCCGTATATTGGCAATTCGAAGAGATCGGAGCAGATTATATCCTGATTCGTCAAGAGTTCGACCAGGCAAAAGAACAAATTACCGAAATTCGCTATGAGGTATGCTTCTATCAAGACACAACGAAGATAGCCTTTCAGATCATACGTCAATCAGAGATCGCAGACCTTTGTAAAGGAAGGCCAATTCCACAAAGAGCCTATATGAAAGGCATATGCAACCTCGATGATATCCAAAAACCCAAACGTATCGAATGGATCTTTACTACGAATTGTTACGACAATTTTCCCAAGATTCTCGTCCGTTCGGAAAATAATCTGTACGACAAACTTATCGCAACCGCTAAAAAGGACCATTGGGACACAATTTGCACAACTGGGCATTACGAATACTTACCCGCGGAACGGGTAATCTCTACGCGCCATATTTATGTCGAATGCACAAGCTGCGAACAAGAAGACGAGAGAATGATTGAAACCTGGTATAAAATTCCACGTACGGCTTTACTCGAAGAGGTGGATATGAACACTCCGATTGCTCATATTCGCCATGATGAGCACACCTATATCTGTTTTATCCCCATGAATCAATCCTTTGATGTAACCAATGAGAAGACACGCGCGAAAGGGGGCATCGAAATCGTCAACCAAATTGTCATTACAGAACCTGTTCAGAAAGATTAATATCCACACTAACCCTGTGACGTCCCAATCCATGGCATCTGTATAATTCAATACGCTCTTACTCAATCCTTACAGATCATCGAACATGACGCTGAAATATACGTAATGGTAGGACTGAACGTACCCCTATTAAACCCTTTAGACCACTAATCAATACGAGGTATCGTTCTTACCCACGTCTGAAAGGACTTAATCCAAGCACAGCGAAAGGTCAACAACCGTTGCTCCTTCACTTCGTATCGGTTATCATTTAGCAAAGTTGGCTGCACATACCATCCATCTTTGCTGCCCCTTCCCTTGCCTTCTGACAACGAAAAATAATTTACACATAAAGCTAAACAATATTGATTATCAATACACTAATAAAATAACTCGCAAATACAACAATCATACCTACAGATTATGCAGTAAATTGGCATAAGTATCCTGCATTTTTATATCGTAATTCAAAAGAATGTCAAAATGGACAAAGTCATCTTTTTAGATTTCGACGGTGTACTGAATGCGTTGTATTATCCAAAACTGTTGGCTGATCACGGGCAAACCTGGAGAGACGAATTTGGAGTACTGTTTACGCCCGAATGTTTAACCCAATTAAGGCGCATCGTCGACACCACCCAGGCGCATATCATCATCTCCTCCTCATGGAAAATCCCGTTCCAAGGGGAAACTCCGGAGATAGCCCTAAATAGCTTAAAAAGGTTGTGGATAACCCGTCAATATCCCGGCCAAATTGACGGAGCAACTCCCAATCTCACTTTCCAAGAGATTCTGGATATGCATTGTGACGGAGATTTCGTATGCCACAAAGGATTTGAGATCGAACAATGGTTGAGACAACATCCCTCCTGCACCTCCTACGCAATTCTTGATGACGAAGAGATCGCTTTACCACACCATAAAGCCCACTTTATCAAGACAAATCCGATGGTGGGGCTATGCTCCAAAGAGGCCAATCAGGTAATCGCCCTGCTACAAACACATTACAACTAACTCTCTCACAAAAAAGCCTTAGATTGAAACTTTCCTGACTGATAACAAGACTATCCAAGCCGATACCTTTTCATGTCACCCTTCAGTTAGCCAACAATCCATTAAATTTTCTATCCACAGTATGACCGATTCCAATCGCACAATCGTCAAGATGAAAGATCTGGTATTCTCTCCCAAGTTATTTATCAATTACCAGACCGGGACTATACTCGATGAATTGCTCTGTAGCTACAAAGGGCTACCTAAAGGGGTCAATTATATGGTGATCGGAGACCCCGGTGTAGGCAAAACCACCATTATCCTGGACATGCTATCGAATATTCATGCGAACTATCCTGCGGCTAAGATCCTCTTTGTGAGCGCTGAGATGAATGAAATCGATTTGGCGATCTACGCACAGCGATATCCCAAGTTTCAAGACCTGGATATTCTGTTTCTCGAGATGTCATTCGACGAAGAGCATAAATGCTGGGACAGGCTCAAACAGGTCTTAAACAAGGGGTGGGATATCGTAGCCATAGACTCTTTTTATGAACTGCAAGGCATCATCAAAGAGGAGGAGGATATCACTCTAAAAAAGGCTGAAAGCATGTTGATCTCCTTAGTGAAGCAGCACAATAAAGCCGACAATGCACGAAAAGTCAATACCACTTTTTTAACCATCCAACAGGTTACGAAAACCGGCGCATTTGTCGGATCCAACAGACTCAAACACATGATAACCGCAATGATGGAACTGAGGCTCGAAAATGCTAAAAACATCTACTCCAAACGGTTCATCGTCTTTTCAAAACATCGAAGAGGTGAAGTCGGGATCAAACTGTACTACGATTTATCGACGACAGGAAACGTTCACTTCGATGTAGAATCCTACCAAAAAGATATGCGCATCAAACAAGCACAAAGCCAAATTTCTGAAAAGATCAGAGCCTTTGCTCATCAATTTGACAATTTATTCAACCAAGACGACATTTAAACCTATCCTACATGTTTGCTACGGAATACCAACAAAGAAAAACAGATCTGCTCAACACCCAGAACCCTTATAAAATCATCAACAAAGGGGATATTCAATTTGTCGGAGAGACTATTTACAAGTTGGATGGGCAGGAGTTTCAAATTGCACCCTCCATCGCTGCACAAATTGACCAATTTATAGGTCTTCACAAGCAACAAGTCAGGGCAATTCACGCCTCTATTGGAGAAGATGGGGTACGAGATTATCGTAACTATATCGCAATGGTTAATTCAATCACGAATCCAGAAAAGCTGGCTCTGATTGCAGACCCACACCAAAGAAAGATTATCGGCGTTACTGCTTTGAAAGAAGAGGCAATCCCATTGTCATCCTTCTTCGACTTCGCCGAATTTTTTGCTAACGACAACAACTACACCATCAAAAACATTGTGACAAGCTCAGATACAACTGTCGGGCTTGAAATGACCATGATACCGGATTCTCCTAAAATCATATCATTAGGTCGAGATGAAGACTTTATGACCAATGGCCTCATACTTCGATGGAACCTCGGTACAATCGAATTGCACCACTATTATGAACGCCTTACATGTGCGAATGGAGCCATAGAGACAACGCTCGGTAAACGTTCCTCGTTTTATGCCTTGAACGATAAAACGATCAAACAATTATTAAGTTTTCCTCAACGCCATCTCTTTGATTTCAATAAATTTTCCAATCACGCTTATGCAGCCATGGAGACAAAAGCCTCAATAGCAGAATTACATCGTGCATCGAATTTGCTATTGTCAAACGGCCTCGATAACGACCTCATGGATGCAATTATTCCCTATCAAGCAGACGTCCAGGCATACGAAAGAATGGGATATCGTAATCTTGACTACTCCAGAGCAAAAAGCAGTCTCTTGGTTTGGGATGTTTTCAATCGTCTCACATTTTTTGCATCCCACAACGAAATCTGGACAGATGATGATAATCGTAGAAATTTACTGATGCATGCCAGCGTGCAATTCCTTCAAAGACAAAGAGACATAAAGGAATACTACGATATTTTTAATTAGGGATTATGATCAGGTACATTCAAAATGAGGCCCATTATACCGAGGTGATTGAACGTATCCGAAACGTCCAACGACGCTTGTGGATCGGAACTGCAGACATGAAAGATCTCTACGTCAAGAATCGGAATACGACAATCCCCCCTATTGGGAGTGCTCGACCGATTAATTCGACAAAACGTTGAGATTCTCCTACTCCATGCGAAAGAACCCGGACCAAATTTCACGGCCGATTTTGATCAGTACCCCTCCTTGTGGAGTCAACTGTAACGACGGCTGTGTCCTCGTATGCATTTTAAAATACTCGTTTTTGACAGCAAGATGGCCTACATCGGTTCAGCCAACCTGACAGGAGCCGGGCTCGGCATGAAAGGGGCCTCAACCCGCAACTTCGAAGCTGGAATTCTAACTGACGAACCGACATTGGTCGATGCTGCCGCAGACCAATTCGACGCAGTGTGGAATGGCATGCATTGTGCAAAATGCCGCCGAAAATCTTTTTGCACAGATCCCATCCGACACCTATAAAAAGTGTATATTTATAAAAACATATACAACCCTATCTATGAACGCAATTATCACCTTAAAAGAGTACTTAAACAAAGGGACAACCTTTGTTATCCCTGATTATCAACGCGGCTATGTTTGGGGAAAAATACGTGCAGGCGAAAAGGATTCCGTCACCAATCTTTTGGATGATCTGATGCAACGATTTCCACATAACACCGATGTCTTTCTGCAAGGAGTGACCGTAACAGAAACCGTAACCAGAACCGATCGGGAGATCATCCTGATTGACGGACAGCAACGAACGACTTGCCTGTATTTATTATTGAAATGGCTTGGGTATAAAGACCCATTTAAAATACGATATGCCATTCGACAAGCATCTAACGACTTTTTATGCACGTTAGAGGATCTGAATCTCCAGGAGGTTGTCGAAAATGAGCAGGAAGAGTTTCAAGACATTTTCTTTTTCAAAAAAACGCTAAGAATCATCAAAGAAAAGCTAAAGAAGATCGATCCAGAACAATTTCGACAATTTCTACTCGAACATGTCAAATTTTTATATATCAACGTTCCGGAAGAACAGGCCATAAAAATCTTCACCATGATGAACGGCAACAAAGCCAAAATGTTGCCGGAAGAGATCATTAAGGCGGAGATACTGCGGCTCGTCTCTCAAAACAACAATGGAGACTCGGATTACGCCCAAGAATGGGAACTCAATATGCTTCGGAGCCGCTATGCCCGTGAATGGGACAAATGGCTCCGCTGGTGGAACAGGGACGATGTACGACAGCTCTACAAGTGTTCAAATCCCATGGGACTCCTGGTATCCTCCTATTTACGCCAGCAAAAAAATGAAGTCTTAACTTTCGAGTCGTTTAAAAATACGTGCCTACGCCAAGCCTCAGTCAAAGAGGCCAAAGATACTTTTGACGGATTACGCCGGCTACAAAAGCGGTTTGAAGATGCCTTTAATGCGCCTGAAACCTACAACCGGATCGGAGCCATTTTGAGCCTTCTTAATTCAGAGGACCAAAATAAATTCATAAACTACTACTTCGTCGAAGATCATCGCAACAAGGATAGCCTCAAAGATTATTATCTGCTCGCATTTCTGGGAATGAGCCACGAGGCAATCGTAAATAAAGATACGAAGCAATTCTCATCCAAATATGACACCACATGGAATGCCATCGGTGATCATGCATTGTATTGGAACGATCCCGCCATAGCATTTAAACTGTTACTCCGTCTGAATGTGGATCAGGACATCCTACAAAACCGAAAATTCAACTTCCAAATATGGAAGGAACGGTCATTGGAACATATTTTTCCAAAATCAAAAGTCGTGCATCCAGATGAGAGTAATGTTGGGCAAGAAGATGATGGGGAAAGAGATAATGAACAGTTTTTGCGTCGCGATCAAATTAAGACTACCATCCAAGGGGAAACTTTTACCGCAACGGAACACAGCATAGGCAATCTCGTCCTGTTGTATAAAAATGAGAACTCAAAATTCAACAACAGCAATTTTGAGCAAAAAAAAGAGATGTTCTTCAATCCCAAACGAACTGAACTGTTCAAGAGCAGGCATCTGTTACATACGGTTTGTGTATTTGCTGAAAAGCTGAAGTGGGATGGACCAGCCATTGCACAAAACCAATACAACACCCTGGAAGCATTCAAAAGAGATTACGCCCAATTAATCAAAGCATACGAAGATGAAAAACAAGATTAATTTCATAACCGGAGAGACCTATACCTTGTCGGAACTATTTTCGGGCGAGCGAAAGATTATTATCCCCGACTTGCAGCGCGACTACTGCTGGGGAGACGAAATACATACAGATGAAAAGAAAGAGTTGGTCAGCGGTTTCGTCACCAACCTCATCGAACAGTGGAACCAACTGCGAAACAACCCTCAAAAAGAGAATTTGAGTCTTGGCCTAATTTATGGCTACGAAATACCGGAAAACCACATTCAACTGTGCGACGGACAACAGCGCATAACCACTTTGTTCCTGTTACTGGGCATGTTGAATCGCCAATCGGGATGCAATGCATTTCGGCCTCGTCTAATTTCAGACTTTGAATACCTGCAAGACGACAAAGAGCCCTATTTGCAATACGCCATCCGTGAATCCTCCCTCTACTTTTTAAGTGATCTGGTATGCCATTTCTTTATTGTTAAGGAGCAAGATCAGGAAAGAGCTTCAGATGTTGAAGACATTAAAAATTGCACATGGTTCTTCAATGAATACAACTACGACCCGAGTATCTGCAGCATGCTGAAAGCATTAGCCCGCATCAATGAGATACTCAAAGATAAGGATGCCCAATGGTGCTGTGATTTTGGCGAATTCCTGACCACCCGGCTGACATTCCTGTATTACGACATGGAGAACCGCAAAAACGGAGAAGAGACATTCGTTGTAATTAACACTACAGGCGAACCGCTCTCTACCACTCAAAACCTCAAACCACTTGTTGCCCATGCTCCCATTAACGAGGGATATCAGCGCATCGACCAAAATAATGAGATGCAACTTTTACCGACAGACTGGGAGGAGATCGAAACCTGGTTCTGGAGCCATCGCCGAGGAGAGAATGATACGGCCGATGCAGGCTTTAACGAGTTTCTGAGATGGGTCACCATGCTCTACTCCGATAAAGAGAACATTAAACCCATTCTTGCAACAGGCCGTTACGCTTTCCCCTATAAAACAATTCCTTTCGAAAAGATATATAACTATTGGCTCAACGTCCAATTCCTGTTTGACAAATGGGAGTATAAACAATTCTTAGACAAGTATCTGTCTCCTTCCGACTCAGCAAAATCAAATGGATACCAAGGCATTAGTCAGATCGATTGTCTCGTACTACTGCCGCTGATCGCCTATTGCAATCAATGGGATGTTTCAGATCCGCAAGAGAAAAACCTATTCCGATTATACAAGTTCTTACAGAATATTAGCAGAATCGATAATGTTAGCAAAAATGTCAATGACCTGGTTTTTGACGCAATCCAGATCGCACGCAACTGCCGAGATCTTATAGATTTAACAGACAATCAGGAGATTGAATCGATGATCTCGAAAACAATATTAACCGAAGAGGAGATACGCAAACTAACAATTCTGAAAGAGAACCCTGATCGTCGAAATGCTATTGAAGAGTTATTTTGGAGAGCCCAAGATGATGACAAACAGCCTGCTCACAAGATATGGAGCGGCCAAATATTTCCCCTGATCAACTGGGCAACTGATAAAAATAACAGCTATTTTGATCCAGATGCTTTCGGCAAATACCTTACAAAATTCGATGAAGTATTTGTCGGACAATGTAATTCCAATATCGATCTGGTCAGACGAGCTTTGCTCACAAGGGGACTAAATGGATATCCCAGAATTTTTCGCGGATATACGAATTTCTCTTTTGGCTGGGAGTGGAGCGATTGGCAGAAACTCATCAATGACAACCAAAACCAAGACAAATTCAAAAAATTTTTCGATGATCTGCTGGCGGGACAAACCTTAGAGGATATGATTAAAAAGTTCCACGAGACAAACGAGTGGGCAGAATTCGTCCATAAAGATTACTTACTGGCATATTGCGAAAAGAAGAACATCCAAAAGGATGACAAACAAGGATGGTTGTTGATAAAAGGTGAACGAGCCACCACATACATATCTGTCCTAAACATGCATTTGTCAAAATACCTACAATCCAAACAATGGCCTGAAAATTGGGCAATTATTGAAGATTACAACTGCAATCGAGCTGTATTGGAAAACAAAATTGACGATATTGTTTTTGACATTTGGTTTTATAACAACCAATGGAGGTGTGAATTCTTCTCCAGACACAATCATACTGAAGAATCACTGAAGCCCTTTATCGATGCCAACTGGAAATTTAATTCAGATACGCATCGTTATGAAGGAACAATTGATTTCCAATCCGAAAAACTGTATCAATATCAGAATGTGAGGGAGACATTAACGAAAATCATTGAAAAAATTGACAAAACCATTTCGAACCCCTGACGACAAACCAGGAAACATCAATGGTATCCCCCAGTACATCTGGTAACTATACTCTTAATCTGAAAACTATGTGATCGCCATTTTCAAAATTGAAGATGGCGATCATTAACATAATGGCTAACCTACTCTCAGGCTAAATTTTCTCATACTTACTGCCTATAGCATGGACAATATCCGCTATCTCATTGCGCAGGGATTGAGGTTCCAACACCTCTGCCTCCGCCATCAACATAAGAATTGCCTGCTTGAAGTCATAGGTATGAGGACACAAATAATACGAAAAAATGGAATACTCCTCTGTCGTAACCTCCTCCCGCTGTGTATGGTGTAACGGTAACGCCCGGATAAACTTGGCCTGATACGGACTCATCTTCAATACAACACGCTGCGGATCATCGTGATGATCGATACCATAGCAGTTCGTAAAATAGGTTCCCGGTACAAAATCGTTAGGCATCTTAAAAGTCTCTTCCGTCACCTCCAATGCCTCGATCCGATCCAAAGCGTAAATCCGTATCTGCCCCACATAATTATTCAAACCAATGACATACCAACGCTGCTTGAACACCTTGACAAAATAGGGTTGCAGGGTGGTCGTAAACGATTCATTCCAATAAGGATGGTAGGTCATACAAAGCTCCTTATTGTCCCGCATCGCCTCGATAATCGGGGTCAAATAGTGTTGACCGGAAGGAATGTGCTCAAACTGAATGCGATCTTTGATCTTGTGACTCTCGTTGATCAGATTGTTCACGGCAAACGTGTTCAACAACCATGAACGGACCCCGCCACGCTCCATATCTTCGGAGTTCTCAATATAATAGACATAGCCACCTCGTTTATCACACTCAATGTTAATATCAAACATCTGCTCAATCGCTTTACGATGGTTGTGAAAAGTGCGTAAAGGGATTTCATCTCCCGTTTCGTTCAACTGGGAACGCATCCATCGTTCATTAATCTCCTCGAATGTAATACGCCCTCTGCGATATATCGTATCCACCAACCATACATAACGGTTAAACAGATTCGACATATTATCTTTTGATGATTTTCTGTTTTTCATAATCACTCAACTTTATCTGCGAAAACCTATAGGCTGCCGTTGTTCATTTTTGGCATGAATCAATTCATGTTTACAATAATCATGAAGCATTGTCAACGTGGGCCGCCGACCGCGAAGAATATGTTCTACGATACCTTTACGAGCAATATTTTCAATCTGCCCGCCACTGAAATCATAACTCTTGGCCAAGATCGACGCATCGGCCTCCGACAGATTCGGTATCATGGAGTGCCATATAGCTCTTTTAGCCTCGAGATTCGGCTTCTCAAACTCAATTTTAAACAAGAATCTGCGTTCGAAAGCCGGATCAAGATTCTGTGTCAAGTTCGTAGTGGCTATCATAATGCCATCCAACTTCTCCATCTCCTGCAAGATAATGTTTTGTATGGAGTTTTCCATCTTATCCACCGCACGCTGAGCCCCCTTCTGCCGAATACCAATTACGGCATCCGCCTCGTTGAACAGCAAAATCGGAGCATGTTCGGTCTGCTGCAAAAGGTCCCGATAGCGATCGAACAAAGCTTGAATATTCTTTTCACTCTCTCCGACCCACATACTCTTAATCTCCGATACATTCACATACATGATGTCACGTCCTGTCTGACGCGCAACCTGATAAACCGTCTCCGTTTTACCCGTACCAGGAGAACCATAAAACAGACAAGCGAAACCTTTACGCATCCCATTCTTTACCAACCGTTTCTGAACTTTCGTAAAGTTGTCGATATCCAGCAAAGAGACTAACTGATCGATCTGACCCTTCTCCCGAGCGTTGTAAAAAAGTGATTTCTCTACAATCTCCTTGGCCAGAATAATATTTCGAGGAACCACATTTTCCTGTACCGTCAGATTGAGTTCCGACAACAACTCTTTGCAAGCTGTCTCTGTTAAACAATAACAATCACGAGCCAGCAGATTATTATCTTTCTTGGGCTCTATGAGATGATTGACCAATAAGGCATGCGTCCCACTTTTTAACCTTCGCTTAACTGCATTATACTGAAACTTAGAATCATACAAATTCTCTATATCATAAAACAAAATGGCGTTATCCTCTTCATTCACCAACTTATGACAAAAGAATGCCAATAAAGTGATCTCATCTTCATCGAAATCCTTATACCCAGATATTTTCTTCGTAAATAACAGATGACGATTATCAGCTAACAACTCAGATATAAAACTACACAGATCATTATACGTCAACTCGTCTTCCTTGACATCGTTAAACAGAACATTAAACTGATCAAACAGCTGTTGAATGGTCAGATTCTGAAATTTCGGCGGAGTATAAGGCTGATTTGCCTTGAGTGCCTGAACCACATCGCCCGGCATACGATACCCCTCCAGTCTGCGATTAATCTCTCTTTTGCGGATATATCCTTTTGCGACCAATCCATCAAGAGCCTCTGCATAACACAAAATATTGATATTATGACAATCAAAGTGGCGTGCAAGATCACAAAGTCGAATAGACTGATCATCGCACTGATCCGTAAATACAGCCAGTAATAAGGCCTGATCCCGCGTAAGCGAAAGCAGATCGGCAACAGCAGACAGATGAGAGTCACAAGCCTGAAGGCTCGCACGCGACAATTTTTTCCCTTGGGTTGCATCGACGATGCATTCCAAATGTTTGATCAGGGAAAGAGAGCCTGCTCCCTTCTTCTCTGCTGACAATGGTTCGATTGGGTTCTTAGCATCCATATTCCACTCAATTTGATAATACAAATGTATCGAACGCCTATGCCAAATAACAACATATGTTTACAGGAAAACAGGGAATAGACTATATGCGTCTTAAACGCTCTTTTACTGGTTTAGACAGATGTATCAATGCGTCCCAGAGGGCAATGGTTGCGGAGTAGATGTCGGCCCAACAACACGCAGACGACTACTCGAATCAATAACCAACCGGTCAATACAAACCACCCGATCAAACGATGGACGCTCCCCTTCGGGATCCGCATGACGATGATAAACAATAAATCGCTCCGTGCTGTCCGGCGAAAACACAATGGAATTGTGCCCCGGCGACGAAACGCCCCGACTTAAATCAGTCGCCAAAATAGGATTCTCCGCGGCCTTCCTCCATGGCCCCATGGGATGATCTGCCGTGGCATAACCGACACCGTAATGTTCATAACCCGTATTATTGGCTGAATAGGTCATGTAATATTTGCCGTTGTATTTGAAAACAAAGGCACCTTCGTTGGCCCGGTTTGGCTCCCAATCGACCATCTCCCAGGGTTGATCCGCCTCAACGACTATCTCCGGAGCTCCCATCGGCCCTGAAAGATCATCCTTCAAGCGCACTACATAGTTCTGCCCAATAGATATACCAGGTCGGGAGGTATTGCGACTGAAAAAGAGATACAACGACCCTTCCGGATCATCGTCCTGAAAAATATGGCAATCGATAGCCGAATAACCAAAATCAAACCAGGGAGAATAAAGATCTTTATACGGTCCCTCAGGTCGATCTGCAACAGCCAAAGAGGTCAACATAATCCGGGTTTTCGGATTGTAGGAGCTGTAAGTCATGTAAAATTTTCCCTGGTATACAAACACCTCAGGAGCCCAAAATCCGCCGGTCCCGGGATGGCCTTCGGGTTTGGTGTAGGCCTCACCCAAAAAGGTCCAATGGACCAAATCGGGTGACGAGTAACAATCAAAGCCACTGTTTTGACGGGTCGTTCCAGTCATGTAGTAGAGACTATCATACCGAAATACAAACGGATCGGCAACTCGAATCATCTTACCGTCAGCGGTACGCAACGGATTGGTGTAAGTCCCGGGCGTTTGGGCTATCCCAACAGCTGCCAGCAATATTCCCATCCCCGTAAGATAGAATCGTTTGATTAGGTCAGATCGCTTCATCCGGTGATTGTTTAAGAGAGTCAAAAGGTTCATGAAGATACAAAATATTTCGGCAAGCAAACAGATATGGATATATCAATCCTTCTTTCAGTCGGTTTACTCTTTGGAGATCTCATCCAAACAATCATAGACCATTATCACTCCCACATAATCAATAAAAATTCGGCAAGGGTAAACGTCCATTGCTACCCTTGCCGAACAGAATTCAAAATCAGTATTTATTTATTTCCTTTAGCCCTATTATGTGTTTTACATAACATCTGACAATTAGTAATGTCGGTTATTCCTCCTTTACTCCATGCAGTCACATGATCTGCATCCATCTCAGATAAACTATAAATACGTGTCCTATTGGCATTGTTTTCTAAAGCACACAAAGGGCAGTTGGAAACACCTTGTTTACGTGCTTTGGTGGTTTGTGTCATATAAACGGCTTTCTTTGTCGCATCATCAAAAACCCTAACCTGAAGTAATCGCGTATCAATACATCCTCCTAAAATATATTCAAAAATCCCTTTGCGATTTTTGATATATGGATCGGCATAAAGTTGTTGTATCAGTTTGGAAACTTGTTTGGGATCATATGGCTGATTATGGTAAAGTTCATACAGTCTGTTCCATTCCAATCCTCGCATTTCACTCTCGACATCTATAAAGACTCCAGAAACCCAATCAATTACACTATTAAAATATGTTTTGACTTCCGTAATCTGTGTATCATAGCGGTGCTTACTCATGTAATCACCTATATGGCCTCGACTAACCCAATCTAACGCACATTCCAAATAATCTTGCCGATTTACAACACCAGCAATATAGGCACTCCATTTCTGAACATTGGCATTTTGGCTATTACTAAACTCCTCTTTACATAGCGTGACAAATGGCCCCGAATTTACTGCATTCAGGATCTCTTGATCATTTAATGGAACACCTGCTATATTAATTGTTCTAAACCAATCTCTAATTTCGCTCTCCGCACCGCTACACACATAAATTAATAGTGGCGTATTCAAAATTAGCTGCTGTAAATCTTCTGCCAAACCATTAAAATACTGAGGTATGCCATTAATATCCCGAATAGCGAATTTACCCGTCACAAATCGTCCAAGACTCGTAATCCGTTGCTGCCCATCAAGGACCTCAAATTGATCATCCCTTACTTTATTAAAATAAATCAGACCTATTGGGTATTTGTGCAAGACAGAATCAATAACTGCCACATCTTTTTTCCCGTCCGCATATATATAATTACGTTGGTATTCAGGTTGAATGACCAGTTTTCCAGCCAAGCCGAACAAACCTTTCCCTTCCAATTCATTATAGACGAAACCTTCACATATATCGCGGACAGTTATGTCAGTTCGTAAGGTTGTTTCCATATTTAATGTTTTTTACGAATTAATATTCTCCCATAGGTTCTTTTCCCCTGAATGACAGTACAACCACCTCTATCTTCCGGGTGAGGCTGATAGTTCAAAAATTCAAGAACATCTTTAGGGGCAGATGCTCTTGTATTGCCACTTGCCTGCCAAATAATTTCAAATTGCTCGGGACAGTATTTATCAAGGAAAGAGATCGGAACACCCATAATTCCATCATAATCTGAAGGGATTGCATCGGTAAAAGGCACCTCAATTGCATTGTAATTATCATAATGCTCATAAGAGGTTTTACCACGTAGCCCCTTATGCTTGGAATAACGCAAATTATCTTGCATTGACATTAACGGAAGTGGTTGATGGCGACGACCGTGGTCAACATTAGTAAACCACCGAACACCTTTTACTCTAATAAATTTTCGTCCTCGTTCATCAATTCTCCATCCAGCTGCTGTCAAAGGATATCCATCAGGAACTGCAAACTCTCTATCGCCACTATGAATAGAATACCCCATCCACATTTTATTAATGGAAATGTTTCTTTATATGTAACAGCATTCATATTACCGATAATAATAAATTGCTTATTTGCAGCCACAATCCATGCTAAAAACTCTCTAAATAACGAAAATGGAGGATTCGTAATAATAAAATCCACTTCGTCCCGCAACTGGGTAACTTCCTTACTCCGAAAATCTCCGTCTCCTTCCAAATAATGCCATTGCAAATCATTAATATTCACCTTCCCGTCACCTGTCAAATCTTTATCCAAAATAAAAATTTTTCCATTGGTTTGCGTTTTGGAAGGATCAAACTGATCTGCTTGAGTCTCAAATAATGTAGGCTCTGCCAATAGTCTCATCTTTTTGGCATCGGGAGCATAGCTGGTAGAAATTAATCGCTTCAAACCAAGCTCATCAAACTTGGCTGCAAAGAAACGTGTAAAATTGCTCCATTCCGGATCATCACAGGGAAGTAACACTGTTTTTCCCCGAAATACGTCGGGATTAAATTCAAGATACGCATTCATTTCAATTTCAATATCATGAAATTGAGTGTAAAATTCATCGTATTTTTGCGTTTTTAGCTTTTGACAGATTCTGATTTGCCATATCCTATACCAAAAGATTAGGTAGCTTATTGATCATAAGTTCTTGCTTGCCATGGTAAAAATAAGAAATTTTCAAAGATGCTGTGATGCATTAGACTATATTCTTCTTCCTTATTTCTAACCTACACTTCTTATATATTTTTGATTTATCTACAATAATCAATAAAAATTCGGCAAGGGTAAACTTCAATTGCTACCCTTGCCGAACAGATGTACAGTATAACCGATCGTGACGACGGTTAACGTCGTCTAAAAAACTACTCTAAACGACCGATTGCCCGCAGATACTCGGTCTCATAGATTTTGTATTGAGCCTGAGCCTCGATCAGATTGCTCTCGGCCTCCTGCCATTGCGACTGTGCATCCAACAAATCGGTCAGCGGCGCCATCGCAACGGCATAACGGTTGCGCATCACCCGTAGATTCTCCTCCGCCTCGCGAAGCCCATCCTCCGCCGTGCGTATCAACAGATACCCATCCTGCACATTGCGAATGGCCTGCTGTACCTCCAACGACAACAAACGGGTATTTTTCTGCAACTCTAGTTCGGCATTCTGCAACTCGAACCGCGCTTTGCGAACCTTCTTGCGCCCTTCTCCCCAATGGAAAATCGGGACCTGAACCGCCAACATCGCAACCCCAATACCATCCCGAAACTCCTGAGTGAAAGGAACCATCATGCCTCCACCAGCATCCACCATGCTGTTAAGTTTAATGTTTCCAAAATAGGTATAACCCGCCGTCAGACCAACCGTGGGCAACATATCGGCCCGAGTCATGCGAATCTGCTGCTCATTCGCTGCAATCTGGTTCTTGAGCAGGTTCAACTCCGGACGATCAGCAATATCACTGGTCAGATTTCCCGCTTCCGTCACGACAATGGTCGTATCCGTCGGCTCAATTTGAGTCTCCGACGGTACACCAATGATCCGACACAACGAGAGGCGACACAGATCGGCCCCGTTCTCCCCCTTCTGCAACTGGTAACGGATCGTACTGCGTTTGGCCTCGATCCGCAACAGATCGTTGTC
>OLIS01001005.1_pt1 | contig 21104 bp, 13 predicted proteins | sample 1601351 | NCBI WGS metagenome assembly OLIS01 (sample SAMEA2452122, study PRJEB22498) | human gut metagenome | biome: human feces; feature: human gut; material: feces | place: Australia | collected 2012
AGCAAAAGGCGCTGCCAATCTTATTTCATATCGCGGCGTTCGCCGCATCACGGCAAAAGTAAAAACCGTGATTTGTGAGCAAGCTCCCAATCACGGTTCTTATTTTGCCTATGCGCGGCTCATTGCTCGCGTAACTTTCAATTTAAAACAATGTCTGCTGCACATATCTCTCGGGGAATTCATGCAGGTAAGTAAAGCATTCCTTCGGGGAACACAGCATACCATTGGCTGCGCAGGTATTTTGAATCAGTGCCATAAGCTCTTTTGCATGAGGACTGGGAATATCATAAGCATTTCCATAAGTACTGACATATTTTTGCCGGATGCCGGGGAAATCACGATCCAGCGCCTGATAGAAATATTCCCGGTCGCCTTCCCGCAGCGTGACACCAACATCGAACACCAGGATCCCCTGAACTTCTGCCTGCAGGCAATAATCAAGCAATCCTTCTATATTCTCCCTGGTATCGTTAATAAAAGGAAGAATCGGTGTCATCCACACAAGAGTCGGTATTCCCAACTCTTTACATCTCATCAACACATCAAAACGCTCTCTCGTAGTAGACACATTCGGTTCGAGCTTCCGGCATAAATCTTCATCATAAGTTGTAAGCGTCATCTGTACCACTGCCTTGGTTTTCCTATTGATAGATTGCAGCAGATCCAGATCCCGAAGTACCAGATTGGATTTTGTGAGTACCGTGACACCATATTCATATCGATCGATCAGTTCCAGACACTTCCTGGTCAATTGGAACTCTTTTTCAGCGGGAAGATAGGGATCACACATAGCACCTGTGCCGATCATACACTTGTGCCGTTTGGAACGCAATGCCTGTTCAAGCAGTTCCGGCGCATTCTCCTTCACTTCGATATCTTCAAAGGCGTGTGTAAAACCGTAACATTTGCTGCGGCTGTCACAATAAATGCAGCCGTGGGAGCATCCACGGTAAATATTCATTCCATTATTCTGAGATAAAATCCCCTTCGCCTGGACAAAATGCATGGCATAGTACTCCTTCGCATTATATCTTTTTCTAATATTATCATAAGCCCTTGATAGATACAAGAAACCCCACAGGAAGAAAATTGAGAAAACAAATGTAATAAAAAAACTTGAAATACAGACCTCAGTGTGATATATTACTAACATAAATATTAAATATTATATATTATTTTATATTGCAATTCACATAGCTGATGAAACAAGCAGATGCACGAAATAGGTATCTGCGCAAAGAATGGAAGCAATCGGTACTAAAGTACCTGAAATGTAAAAATAGTTGGCAATAAAGCCCTTGAAAACTTACAGGTAACGAGAAAGGCATGGTTATTCGTATGAAAAGAAGTAAATCTCAAGCGATCCCACAGAAGGGTAACAACAGAAGTCTCTGGCAGCAAATTTGGAAGAATCGTTCTGTTTACCTGATGATCCTGCCGGTATTTATATGGTTTCTGATATTTTCCTACTGGCCGCTATCGTGGTTACGAATGGCATTTTATAATTATAAGTTGAAAAAGGGTTTCTCCGGAAGTGAATTTGTCGGATTGCAGAACTTCATCAACTTTTTTGTGAAAAATGATGCGCTGAAACTGATCTGGAATACGCTGGCAATTAATATTTGGGCGCTGATTATTTTGTTCCCGGCACCGATTCTGTTGGCACTTTTATTTAGTGAATTACGGTTACCGAGGTTCAAAAAATCCATTCAGACCATCAGCTATCTGCCCCATTTCATGTCGACGGTTATGCTGGTAAGCTTCATCAATATTATGTTGTCGCCGTCACTGGGACTTGTTGGAAGAGTCTTCACAATGCTGGGACTACAGCCCATCTATTTCCTGGGTGATCCGAAATATTTCCGGGCGATACAGGTCATTTCCGGCGTGTGGCAGACCGTCGGATGGAATTCCATCGTATATGTGGCCGCATTGAGCGGTATTGATCCACAGCTCTATGAAGCGGCGAAGATGGACGGAGCCAGCCGCCTACAGCAGATTACAAGAGTGACATTACCCTGTTTGATTCCGACGATCATCACGATGCTGCTGATTCAGCTGGGACAAATTCTCGGAAGTAATTTCGAGAAGATATTGCTGATGCAGAATGATTACAACATGGAAGTATCGGAAGTGATTCAGACGTTCGTATACAAACGGGCACTTCAGCAGGGAGACTACGGACTGTCGACGGCAGCAGGGCTGTTTAACTCCGTGGTATCATTGATTCTCGTAATTATTGCCAATAAGATCACGAAGAAACTGACAGACACCTCTTTGTGGTAAGTGAGAAAGGCAGGGTTACTAATATGTTTCAGAGAAATAAAAATAAAGTCAAAGATTCCCTTAGGGATCGGATTTTCGATGTAGTGAACGTGATTTTTATGATCCTACTGGCAGTGATCATTCTGTATCCGTTCTTGAATATTCTGGCAATCTCCATGTCGGGTGTGAGCGAGGGCAGACTGAATACTGTGACGATTATACCGAAAGAATTTACAGTGGATGCCTACAGCCAGATCGTGGCAAACAGCGCAATATGGAAAAGCTATGCAAACACCATATTTGTGGCACTGACAGGTGCGGCAATTACTGTATTGCTTACTGCGATTGCAGCATATCCCCTTGCTTTCTGCGAATTTCCCGGCAAGAAAGCATACAACTTTTTCATTGTTATTACCATGTGGTTCAACGCAGGAATTATTCCGAGTTACATGGTCGTACGAAGCTTGGGACTGCTCAATACTCTGTGGGCGTTGATCATTCCGGGAGCACTCAGTGCTTACAACGTGATTGTCATCCGGACGACCTTCCAGGGCATCCCCATAAGCCTTGTGGAAGCAGCGAAAATGGATGGAGCCAGTGCCTGGAGAATCCTGTTTACTGTAGTTATGCCGCTCGCAAAGGCAGGATTGGCAGTGGTGGCTCTGTGGACGGTGGTCGGTCACTGGAACAACTACACCGGACCATTGTTATACATCTCTTCTACGGAGAAATTCACCCTGCAGCAGATACTGAATAAGATTGTACTGAATGCGCAGGGCAGTGATATCGGCATCAATGCGGGTACTGCAGATGGCGTGGCAGCCCTCGGGACCCAGGTAAAATATGCGACAGTTATGTTCTCCATGCTGCCGGTACTGATCACTTTTCCCTTCGTACAGAAATATTTCGTACAGGGAGCGCTGGTCGGCTCTGTCAAGGAGTAGACCGGATCCATTTACAAACGGAGTTATTTATGGGCAATAGCTCAGATTTAATTAACTATCATTTTTATAGGAGGTCAAAGAATGAGAAACAAGAAAGTGTGGACAAAATTATTAACCTGCTGCCTGGCAACATCAATGCTGCTGACAGGCTGTGGCAGCACCGGTGGAAATGAAGCAACCGACAGTAATGTTCCCACCAGCGAACAGCCTGCAGCAGAATCTACCGCGGCTGCAGGAGAGGAGAAGACGGACAGTAAGTACGCAATCACGCTGGAAGATCTGAAAGAGGATCTGCCGGCAGCGGATTACGATTACTATTCCAGAGATACGCTGGAGATCAATATCATGACGATCATTAATGATCCCTACTCCGCGGATTCCACTCTGATCGAGGAGATCGAGAAAGCTACCAATACTAAACTGAATATTGAATGGGACAGCGCAGACGGTTATCAGGATCTGATCGCTTCCAAACTGTCCACTGGCGAACTGCCCGACATCATCGGACGCGTACCGGATATGAACTACATTAAGAAGCAGGAAGCTGCATATCCGATTCAGGATCTGTTAAAGGAGTATGCACCTGACTTTGTAAACTCTCTGACAGATGCAACCTTGCTGGAAGCAACCGATACTGACACCGGAGCCATCTACTCCATGCCTTCGATCCGCGAGATCCCTGACGGATATACGACTATGATTCGCACTGACTGGCTGGAGAATGTGGGAAAAGAAGTTCCCACCACCTGGGATGAGTTCGTAGATGTTCTTCGTGCATTCAAAGAAAATGATGCAAACGGTGACGGCGATCCTAACAACGAGATTCCCTTCTCAGGTGATATTACACATCTGAGATATGCATTTGGTATTGATGGACGTTATTCCTTCTGTGTAGAAGATGGAGTCTACAAGCCCGTGGTATATCATTCCAACTACAAGGCATATTGCCAGGCAATGCATGAGTTATATGAAGAAGGACTGCTGGATCAGGAGTATGCAACCCGTGACGTATGGTCTGAACTGTTGACCCTGATGGACAGTGATGTATTAGGCAGTACCATTCATTTCGCAGAGCGTGCAAAGCTGGATACGGAAGCTCTGAGAGATGCCGGTTTTGACGGTCAGTTTGAAGGTATTGCACCCATCGAAGGACCTTTTGGCAACAAGGGTATTGAAAGCCAGGCAGGTGGAATCTTCAACTTTGTGATCTCCGCTGACGTAGATGAGGAGAGAGCTATCGATTTAGTACGTTTCCTGAACTTCTTCTATACCGAGGAAGGCATTCGTCTGATGAACTACGGTGTGGAAGGTGTGAACTACGATATGGTAGACGGTGAACCTAAGTTGAAAAGTGACTATTCTGACATCCTCTCCGCACGTAAAGCAGGTCTGATCTTTCAACCTCTGAATTTCGTATGGCTGTCCGACAGCTATATGCAGATGGTAATGGGTGGATTGAGCGAGAGCGATATGACCGAGACTCAGAAGATCTACTACAATGCATTAAAGGTAAATGAGGGCAATCATGTACCTAAATGTCCCGGACTGACCACCGAGGCATGGAATGAGATGCAGAGTGACATCGAACCTGCCATGAAAGCATTCGAGACTAACGTGATCTGTGGTAATATTTCCATGGATGACTACGACGCAGAATTGGAGAAGCTGGGAGAGATGGGGCTGGATAAGATTGCAGAAGAGGCAGCTGCCGCATACGCAGGCTTCAGTGAATAATCAGAATAAAATTAGAACAAATCAGGATAAAAGAGAGGATCTGGGACCATGGCAGAGATAAAAAATGGGATATTGTATATCAACAATGCACCGGTGATTGCTTTGGGAACCCATTATTACGCCTCATATCATCCGCAGAAAGTACCGGTCCCCGAGAGCGGGGACCGGCTGGCTGCGATGAAGGAGGATCTTGCGGGCATGAAAAAAGCGGGATTCCGGATCATACGGACGGCAGCGTTAGGGGAAGTCTCACGGGATGCGGACGGAACGGTTCACACCAGTTTTCCTTTTATTGACGAGATGTTGGAAGAGTGTAGAAAGCAGGATCTGTCGGCTTTTGTGCGGCTCCAGGGCTATGATGTCAACCTTTCCGGGATCACAGATGGCGGAATGCTGGATCAGGACGGCCACGATATGCCTCCCTTCTGGGGCTGGTTTGTCCGCAATTGTCTGAACCATCCGGGGATCCTTAAGGACAACGAAGATGCCACAGTAGCAACAGCAGCTCATTTTCGTGGAAATGATACGGTACTGGGGTATCAGATCTATAATGAACCAGGGTATCCGACGGAAGGCTTCTACGATTACAATCCTCATTCCATCACGGCATGGAGAAGGTGGCTTACAGAGACTGGAAAATGCGATGAGACGACAGCAAGGACAGCTGAACCACCCAGGAAGCGACCGGCGCCGGGAGAAGATATTTTCCTGTGGGAGAACTGGAGACTGTTCCATTTCATCCGTATGAATGAATATTTGAATCACCTGGCACACAAGGCAAGGGAAGGCTGGGATGCGCCGTCTACCTTTACCTGCCACACCACAAGTCCGGTACAGCAGGGAAGTACGCAACGCGGAGAAGATTTCTTCCGCGTGGCGAAAGAGATGGATTTCCTCGGAATAACTCATTATCTGCTCAGTAAGGGCGCGCAGTATTTCGAGGCGACCAAGGTATTGGATGCGGCGGAAAGCGCAGCAGCGGTATTCGGAAAGCATGCGTGGCTGATTGAGTACAATGCACATACCTCGTTGTCCGGTGAAGCCTGGGAGAGGGAGACTTACGCAGCCTTGGGAAGCGGCATGAAAGGGATCATGTACTACCAGTGGAGGGCGGATTATCCCTATGATGATGCACCGGAGCCGGAAGGCTATGGCATGGTATACAACGATGGAACTAAGACCGCCAAATTCGCCAGTGCGGTGGCGATGAACCGTATGATAAACATCTTCGGTGAGCAATTGGCGCGGATGGAAAAATATCGTTGTGGCGTTGCCCTTCTCTACAGTGAAAATGTGAATGCACATTGTGATGCACTGGACAACGGTGCGGCGACGCTGGTGTGGGCAGGCAGAGAGAGAAGTTATCTCAATGCCTCCGTAATCTATGGTACGCTCCGAAGACAACAAATTTCCGTGGATCTGACAAGAGCGTCAGAACTTGGAGACGACCGGATCCATTGTAGATTGCTCATTCTCCCCACGACGGAAGGACTAAGCGAGGAAGAGCGAAAGCAACTGGATCTCTTCGCTGCAGAGCATATGGTTGTCATATATAATGAGCATCTGTGCGGATATCATAAATGGAGCAATCCTTCCGAGGAAATGCTGACACTGGAAGAACTGCTGAAAAGCCTTGTCATAGAGCCACCGGTGGAGACAGATACACCATTACTCGATGTGAAGATATTAAAGGGGCAGGACAGCTATGCATTGTTCCTGATAAATTACAGCATATCGGAAACTCCTGTGGCAGCAGGAGCCAGACTGTGCTTCCACCTCCCGGAAGTCACCACAGACTGGTCCTGCAGATTCATTACTCCCCATAGGGAGCTTGTACTTTCGATAGAATTTATGAAAACGGAAGCAATGGAGGAGAAGATCGGGATTAGACTGCCTGAGATTACAACAGGCGGCATGATCCTGCTACAGAAAAACAATTAAGAGAATTCAGAAAAATTGGCAGTGTTAAAAATGTTATTTGTGCTTAACACTGCCATTTTTTTACCCATTTTTCAAGGAAAGAAGATATTTTTTGGACATTCAGGAGGTAAATATGAGATTAGGGAAAGGGTGTTACAACAGAGTATTGGCCATGTCACTGGCGATTATCCTGGCACTGACCGCAGTGTCTACGGATCTGTTAGGTGGCAGCATGAAGGTACAGGCAGCAGAGCAGAAGCTGGTGTTGTTTGATGATGCTGAGGCACTTGCAATTACAGAGAAAAGTGGTTATAGTATAGAGGATGGCAGCATTAAAGGGGGAAGCGGCTGGAACTGGATTGACCTGAAATATGGAAAAGCACAGGACTGGAGCACTATTGCGAATAGTAATGGTGTCTTAAAATTTGACGTGAAAAGCGGTTGGTGGAATTCTCCTACCGGAAAGGTGAGATTGTACGTAGGTGACAGTTATGTAGAACTTATGGATGTTGCTTTTCCGACACAGACCGGACAATGGCTTGAAATAGACGTGGCATTGAGCCGGTTTGAAGGAGCAGATTTCACACAGGTAAAAGGTATCGGACTGATGACTTATGCAAGTGAAAAGTCCAACTGGGTCGACAACATCCGCGTGGAATGGGACGGGGATCCATACCCCGGAGATGTCAGTGGCGGTGATGGCAATGTCAGTGGCGGTAATGTCGGTGGGGAACCGGAGACTCCGGGAGAGACTACGGATGATCTGCAGCAGGGCGCCAGCATCCTGCAGATGATTTTCGATGACAGCTTTGGTGACAATACACTGGTCAAGGGAGGTACGAATACTCGGATCGGTAATACGAAGCCTAAGGTAGGAACGGCAACCTTGGAGGTTATGCATCCCTGGGATAATTCAGAATGGTATGCAATCTTCCCGGAAGCCATTGATTTCAGCAGCAGGGAAATTTATGAGAGCGCAGCCATTGAATTCTGGGTGAAACTCCATGGTGAGATCAGCTGGTACAATTTCTATCTCTTCAATCAGATGGGAGAAGGTGTAACAAATCTGGGACGTACTTCGGTATCCATCAATGACTTTATTGACAGAAAAAAGATTGGCGTCTGGCAGAAGGTACAGATTCCTCTGAGCAATTTTACGACAAACGGTAAATATGTAAATGAAAATCAACAGTTGCAGGATTGGACATTCGATTTCTCCAGGGTAGTAGGTGTGGGTACCGCCCAACTGGCCGCCAAAGGAGCGCCTACGGATCCTCTGGTGGAATATGATGATGTGAAGATTACTCTGGGTAATCTTCCGGATACGAATTTTGGTGTGAAGATCATCTCTCAGAAGGAATTTGACAGTAAAAATATCCAGTTCACCAGGCTGGATCTGAAACCCTACATGACCACAGGTTTTGCAGATGAAGTAGCGGATGACGGACAGGGGGGCTGGTCGGATCAGGGACCTACCAATGACCTGGCAGACTTTACTTTACGGGGAGAGCAGTATTTTGAAAGTGTGCCTTTCAATATTGTGGAGCCTGCGGACAACAATGGAAAATCTGCTATCGCTCTGAAAGCGGATGGTACTGGGGTGTATACAAAGGAAGTAGTCATCCCGATAGGACAGAAGGCAGCCGGATTTTATGTGATTCATGTCTATTCCTACGATGATAATACAGTCGCAACCTATACTTATGAATACACCGATGGAACCACGGCAGATATTACAATCATGAAAAATCAGCAGATTTTCAACTGGTGGGGAACCAAGGAGAGTAATGTGGTCCGGACGATCTGGACTGGGGAGACACCAGATGCATCCCAATATAATATGAAGATCTCACTGAGTATGTTCCCCTGCGTGAATCCGAATCCCGATAAGGAGATCCGGAATATACGCCTCAAGGCAGAGAGCAATACCTGTGCCGCTATGATTGTGGCAATGACGCTGGCAGATCAGGGGTTATATTTACCGGAGGTCAGTAATATTTATAACCCGGATACTTCTGACTGGTATGCGTATGAGCAGCCGGATTATGAGAAACTGGTGGGTACGGCTTTGGATGTGTCCTATGTTCTGGATGCACCGGCAGGCAAACATGGTTATGTCACAGTGAAAGGGGAGGATTTCACCTTCGAAGACGGAACGGTGGCGCAGTTCTGGGGAACCAATAATGCAGAGACAGCAACCTTCCAGACTCATGAACAGATCGACAAATACGTGGATGTACTTGTAGCCAGTGGTATGAATATGATCCGCCTGATGGATATTGATGGTGGATACTTCCATCCAAATGTCTTTGGTTTCAACCGGGACAGTATCACCGTGGATGCAGATGCCATGGATCAGCTGTGCTATTTTTGGGCGAAATGTAAGGAGAAGGGTATTTACATCCAATATTGTCTCCTCGGTGTCCGCTATCCATCAACAGAGATGAACCATCCGGCATACGAGGATCTGTCCATCGGCTTTAAGACAGAAATCTATTTTGACCCGAAGCTGCAGGAGATGACCAGGGAGTTGGAGAAGACGATCCTGACCTGGCAGAATCCCTATACCGGTACGACTCTGGCGAATGATCCTTGTGTGGCGATGTATGAGATCAATAATGAGTCTAACCTGATGAACACCTTCGGATCCTATTCCGGAGACAACTATGAGATCAAGTCTGAATATGAGAAGAATCTTTTCCGAAGCCTGTTCAATGAATATCTGAAGAATATCTACGGAACTAATGACAGGCTTGTACAGGCATGGACGGCAGAAGGGAAGACAGTACTCCGTAACGGTGAAAATCTGGACAACGGAACAGTGACACTGGATGAACAGTATCAGAAATCCGGATTCAGTGAGCAGCGTGTGAATGACAGCTTTGCGTTCCTCTGTCAGTTACAGAGCAAGTATCATACCGAAATGATCCAGTGGCTGAAGACTGAGATCGGGGTAAAAGCACCTGTCACCGGTACTACAAACCTCCCGACCAATGATCGGGTGGATATCTATGAAAATGCACAATATGACTATCTGGCGAGACATCAGTACCAATCGCATCCCCAGAGCGGCACGGAATATAAAGTCGGTGCCTACACCGGAAATGTGGATTCCGTGATTCTCAATCCTGCCGCAACGGCATTGGCAGAGGATGCCGCTCGGAGAGTCACCGGAATGCCTTATATTGTCAACGAGTTTCAGGAATGTGAACCTAATATGTATATTTCCGAGTTCAATCTGGTAACTGCGGCCGTATTCTCCTATCAGGGCTGGAGTGGTCTGAATTTCCCGTTCCATGTAGGAGAACTGAAGGATACAGAAAAAAATCAGGTGCATGATTTTTTCCAGGTAATGGGACATCCCTTACGATTCGGAACCATGGCAAGTGCGTCCCTGCTCTATCATAGGAATGAAATAGAAGAAGCACAGAACGGATACTTTGCAACCTATTCCGCAGATGATGCCCTGAAGGCGTCCGATCAGGGTACAAAGCTGCCGGATTATGCCTATATTGTAGGACGTGCTGGTATCAATATGCCGGATGCAACGGGTACTACCAGAGAATCGGATCCTTCCGTCCTTGCAAAGACACAGGAACAGACATTAGTCAATGAAGGCAGAGAGATTCTCTGGACACCGGACAAGGGACAGTTCCTGATCAATACGACGCAGACTCAGGCGGCAGCAGGAACGATCACAGGGGAAAAGATATCTCTGGATGATGTAGATATCTACACGGACAATTATTTTGCAAACATAACAGTCAGTGCTTTGGGAATGGATAACACCATCGCAGACGCAGACCAGATTCTTATTACGGCGGCAGCTCGCGCCCGCAATACCGGCGCTAAGCTGTCCAAGGATGGAAAAAAGATCGAAGTCGTTGGCGAAGCACCAATTCTTGTCGAGCAGGTAGAAGGCACTGTCACTATCAAAAATACTGGAGACTATGAGGTATACCTGCTCAATTCTTCAGGGGAGCGTGTGAAAACTGCTACGCAGCACAAGGATGATCAGGGATACACGGTAGTTGAGATGAAGCTGGGCGATCATACAATGCATTATGAACTGATAAAGGTGCATAACAGCACGAAACCGTTCACTCCCGGCAGCACTCCGAAGAAGTCTACTACAGGAGACAGCACTTCCAATAATACATTTTCGGATAATGGTGATACGCCTGTAGTGACACCATCGCCCGCTCCTTCAGTGACCGGAACTCCTGCCGGGCGTCGACAGGGCACGACTGCTGGGACATATAATTCCGGTAAAACAAACGGTAAGACTGGGGAAACTGATACCACTGTGACAACACAGCCCACCATAGAGCAGCCTGTCACAGAAGAAACGGTGGGCAGCATGGAAGAGACTATGGAAGTCGGACCGGAACAGGCAGATATCGGTGCAGAGGCAGACACTGCGGAAAATACCGTGCAGAAGGATGTCGAAGGCGGTACAGCTGTCGTTGTGATACTGCTGATCATCGTTCTGGCAGCTGCTGCGGCAGCAGGCATCGTTTTTTATCGCAAGCGTGATGATAAGGGAGATTAATATGCGGATTTCAAAAATCAGACAAAAATGGAAGATTGAATATCAAAACAACGTAGTACTGGAGGGCGTGCGCTTTTGGGCGAGCACACCCTCAGGGGTACTGCCCCTCCGCTTAAGCGAACAATCAAAACTCTGTACCGAACATCAATGGACAGGGAAACTGGTCAATCGCAAAAACGGTATCGAGGGACATCTGTGGATCGAAGAAGTACGAGGAACCTTATTATTTTCCGTGGAACTGAAGCTTCGACAGAATGAACTGACGCAGGTGTCCGATTTCGCTGCCACGAGATGCTTTGCCATGACGATTGAAAATATGAGCCATATGGAGCAGTGCTTGGCGGGTGCCATGGAGGAAAATCTCTGGTGGATGACACCGTATTTCCCCAAAATATTAAAAGAAATTCCCAAACGTACACAGAACCTACTGATAAAAAGCAGGGAACTCTATACTGTGTATCTGCCTCTACCGACGAAAGAAGCGGTGACGGAATTCTCCGGATACGACAAAGGTGTCATGCTTGGATGTTCTACTTATCAGGAAGGCGGTTCACGGATCGGAGGGAGATTTCTGGCGATCCGGACCGGAACAGATCCGGATGCCTGTATGGAAGAGATATACCGGGATGCCATGCCAGAGCAGTTCTTGATTCGTAGTGATCGGGAGTATCCGGAACGCCTGCGGTATTTTGGCTTTTGCAGCTGGGATGCGTTTTACTCAGACATCAGCGCCGTGGGTTTGGAAGAAAAATTACGGGAATTCCGGGAAAAGAAAATTCCCGTGCACTGGCTGCTCATTGATGACGGCTGGATGCAGACGAAAGATCGTAAGCTGTGCTCTTTTCAGGAGGATCGCAGGAAATTCCCGGAGGGATTAAAAGGCTTTGTCCGCAAGGCAAAAGAAGAATACGGAGTGGAAAAGGTCGGTGTCTGGCATTCCCTGCAGGGCTACTGGCACGGCGTAGAACCAGGCAGCGAGCTTTATTCCGCACAGAAGGAGAATCTGGTCCGGACGGCAGCAGGATACTATGTCCCGGCATGGGAGGAAGGCAAAGCCTTTGCTTTTTTCAATGCGTGGCATGATTACCTGAAGAAACAGGGAATTGATTTTATCAAAGTGGACAACCAGGGCGGTTCCAGTGAATATGCCCGCAACAACGTCCCTCGCGCAACAGCGGCAGCCGCGGTGCTCCGTGGACTGGAGGCATCGGCATTAGTGAACTTCGGAGGAGATATTCTTCACTGTATGGGAATGGGGCAGGCAGAATATCTGGGGCGTTACGTGACGGGAGTCAGCCGGAGCAGTGATGACTTCTTTCCGCAGCGGCTGGACGGCTTTCGGAGCCATGCCATGCAGAATGCATATAACAGCTATTTCCATGGCCCAGTGTATTGGTGCGATTGGGATATGTGGTGGACGAAGCATAAGACAGCGGTGCAGAGTGCGGTTCTTCGGGCAATCAGTGGAGGACCGGTCTATGTCAGTGACAAGGTTGGCGAGACGGATCCGGAGAGACTGAAGCCCCTGATGGAAGCGGACGGCCGGCTACTTATGTGTGATGCACCGGGACGACCTGCATGTTCCCAGCTGATGGGCATCGAAGAAGGAGTCCCCTTTCTCATCCGCAATACCTGCCAGGGATATCCGGTGGTAGCTGCTTTTACTCTGAATGAATGTACAGCTGCTGCACGGGTAAGGATCGACTGTGCTGAATTCCTGCCGGATGATCGGGAGTATATCACATATGCTGTATTAAATCGAAAATACTTTTCGATAAATCGAAATAGCAAGCCGAGCATAACGATCTCTCTTGTAGACGGAGCGGAGCTTCTGACCTTTTATCCGGTGGAAAATGACAGCATTCGTATGGGGAATCCGGAGAAATATCTTCCGATGGCATGCAGTGAACAAAAAAAGATAAGCATAAAGGATCTGTTGCCTGCAAAAAAGTAAGTAAAACCGCGGAAAAGTTAAGTATTCAAGTTGAAAGGAAACAAAATTTAATATATAATATTAACGATAGTTGGTCAAATCCTGGAGGAATAGCACATGGCATCAAATCAGAGTGAAATTGTAGGTAAAACACTGACGGCACAGGTCGCAGATAAGTTAAGGGATGATATTCTCGGCAGAAGGATTCAGCCTGGAGCACACATTACGACGAGAGAGATCGCGGAGAAATACGGAGTCAGCAATGTTCCGGTCCGCGAAGCGTTCAGTATGCTGTGCGGTGAGAATCTGCTAGAGAATCTGCCTTATAAGGGGGCGGTCGTCAGGACGGTGACTTCGGAATACATTATGGAGATCATTGACCTGCTGTATGCTCTGGAGATGCTTCTGATTGAACTAAGTATGGAAAAGGGATACAAGCCAGCTACTCTGAGCAAGCTGGAAGAAATCAATGAGCAGATGGCGAAGCTGACAGACGATGTGACAACATGGCCGGAGAAGCGTCTGGACTTAAATATTTCTTTTCATATGACACTGTTTTCTCCCTGCAAGGGACATATGGCATATGACCTCTATGAGAAGAACCTGCGGTATATATCTATTATTCGTAAATACTATCAGATCGACCTGGATCGCAGTAAGCAGACGATCGTGGAGCATCGTGAGATTATCAAGGCGATCAAGGACAATGATCTGGAAGAGGCACTTGAGGCGACCAGGAAACACTCTAAGAGTTCTAAAAAGACAGAGACAAAATTTATCAACGACAAAGATTTATAATGTAATACATAAAAACGGCGGGATCTTCGCAAATCCTGCCGTTTTCGTTATCTTTCTATTATCTGACACTTAAGTTCTTGGAGTCAGCTGGACCAGATTGCCGCCGTCCACGGACAACTCCGCACCGGTGGTATTGCGTGAGGCATCACTGCCCAGATACCATGCGGCTTCTGCGATGTCTTCAAATTCCGCGACATCCCCCAGGGGAGTGTGTGCAGTCAGAGAATTCTGCTGTGCGGGACTGTTGTACCAGCGGTCTGTCTTGATCATGCCGGGCAACACACAATTGCTGCGGATACCATATTGTCCGAGGTCCACAGCCAGTGCCCGGGACAATCCGAGAATACCACTCTTGGAAGCACAGTAGGCGGCACGCCCCGGAATGGCACGATAAGCGGTATTGGAAGTAATAAATACCAGGGCACCGTGTCTTTTTTCCCTCATCTGCAGTGCAGCTTGCCTTGCCATAGCAAAATTCCAGACCATGTTCGTCTCGATGACCTGCCTGTAATCCTTTAGATCAATGGCAAGAGTATCGTCCATATTAAGACCGAGATTCGCTGCATTCGCCACAAAAGTATCCAGCAGATATCCCTGGGTGCGAATGTCATCGAAGACAGCCTTGATCTGTTCTTCATCTGTGGGAGACAGGGAATAACCTTTGGCAAACACATCGTATTCCTGTGCCAGTCTGGCAGCAGCCTCTTTGGCATGCTCTGGATTGCGGCTGGAGATAAATACATCATAACCGCCTCTGGCGAACCGGGATGCAATCGCATAGCCGGTGCCGTTGGTGGCACCTGTTACAAGTACAGATTTCTGATTCATGGAAAAAGCTCCTTCCTTTTTGCATTTAAAAATAAAATGCGGTATTGTGAGGACGGATGTCAGTCAGGGCACCGGTATAATGGCGCAGAGTATGAACCTGGTAGGGGTGTCTGACACATTCTTCTTCATTGAGTTCAATTCCCAGACCAGGCTTGTCGGGAATATGGATATAGCCGTTTTCGTAAGTGAGTTCTTCGTTAGTGATCAGCTTACGATAATCCACATCACTGTACATGATCTCGAGGATCTCGAAATTCGGACAGCTGGCTGCCAGCTGCAGGGTAGCCGCATTGGCTACAGGACCGCTGGGATTGTGGGGTGCAAAAGGAATATAGCAGGTTTCCGCCAGGGCTGCAATCTTTTTACATTCCATAATGCCTCCGGCATGGCTGATATCCGGCTGGATATAGGAGACTGCACCGGATTCGAGGAGACGTCTGTGCTCCTGCCTCGTGTAGAGACGTTCTCCGGCGGAAAGTGCTACGGGGGATTTCTCAGCAACGGCACACAGAGCGTCCAGATTGTCAGGGGGAACCGGTTCCTCGAAGAACATAGGTTTGAACGGTTCAATTTCTTTTGCAATTGCAATCGCAGTAGGGACATTGAAACGACCGTGTCCCTCAATGAGCAGGTCGACCTTGGGACCGACAGCGGCGCGCACTTCGGCGATGCAACACAGAGCCTTGTCCAAATCCGCGTGGGAGATGTTCAGGTAACTGTGCCCGAAAGGATCCCATTTCATTGCCGTTACACCGCGCTTCACTGCTTCTTTTGCGCTGGCTGCGAATTCCTCCGGCTCTTTGGCACCCGCGAACCATCCGTTGACATAAATCCGGACTTTTTCGTGAACTTTTCCGCCCAGCAGCTGATATACGGGGACATTCAGATATTTGCCGAGGATATCCCACAGCGCCATCTCCACACCGGAGAGAGCACTCATGAGTACAGAACCGCCCCGCCAGTAAGCATCGCGGTAAATATCATGGTAATGTTTTTCTATCTGCAGCGGGTTCTTCCCCACCAGTGCATCCTCTATATGACGGAGGGCTCCCAACAGTGCGTGCTCTTTGTATTCCAGGGTGCATTCGCCGATGCCGTGGATGCCTTCGTCTGTTTCCACTTTTACAAATACCCAGTTCGTGCGGTAACAATCTACCACAAATGGGCGGATCGATGTGATTTTCATAGTAGTTTTTCTCCTTATTATTCTATAGGCTGATATATGGTGGGTACATATTTGAACTCATATTGCCAGTCGGTGGCATCCAGGTCGTCCATCAGGCCCCAGTGCACAGGAATAGCAAGTAAAGCACCGGAATCTGACGCAAAGCGGGCGGCATCTGCGTAATGCATGTTATTGCCGATACCGTTGACGGGTAGGAAGATCCGGTCAATATGTTTCGGAAGCTGTGGAAAAATATAGCGGTTGTACAGGGTGTCTCCGGTCACATAGACCACTTCGCCGTCATCCTCTAAGAGAACACCGATGGCATAAGGGTCGGAATGCTCTGCCCGAATGGCTGTAAGACGTAAGTTCCCGAGCGTCCAGGAACTTCCCTCGTTGAACAAAACATAATTATGCGGTCCTCCGTATGGTTTTAAAGCCTCCCATACTGTCCGTGGCCCTAAAAATAAGATGCCGCGGTCTTTTCTTAACCAGTGTTCCAGCGTTGGCAGATCCATATGATCCATATGACTGTGGGTGCAGAGGATCAGATCCGGCTGCAGGTCAAATAATGTCTCATCCACCGGAACCCTGCGGTGCATGGAAGGGTTGGTCTCTCCCACAGAGTCACTCAGGTAAGGATCTATCAGAATGGTATGCTGGTCAGTATGTATGAGCAGTCCTGCCTGCCCAATCCAGGTAATATGCACAAGAATACCTCCTTAAGGTTTATTGATCAGATGTACCAACACTGCGCTGTAGGGCGGCAGTGTGAGCATGTCCCGGTAAGTGTTGTCGCTTTCTACATTGTGCCAGATGCCGGGGAGCGGTTGCCTGATCTCGTGGGCATTATAGTTCTGAATGCATAGGAGAGCCTGCTCCGGCATCGGAGTGATGACCACGCCTTTTTCACAGGAATAAGCAGGAATGTGGCATTCTCGTAGAAGTTGGGAATAGAAAGCATCGAGGAACGCGCCCTCGGGATCTGCGGCGAGATACCATGCGGTACCTTTCCCGTAGGAATGCTTTGTCAGTACCGGTGTATTTTTATAAAAATCGGTCTCATAGACTGCCTCGGCAGTCGCCTCCGACAGGATCAGTAATTCACAAATTTGTGAGACCTGATATCGTCTGCTCTGCCAGGTGAAGGAGTTGCAGCGCCCCTCAGGCAGATAATCTGTCTCCCGGTGCATGATGCCGAAGACGTCATTAAGATCGTGAGGCAGATCACCGAGGAAACATCCGGCGTTAGTGTCTACCATGCCAAAATGAAAAGTCGCGAGGAGCGTCCCTCCGTTTTCCACAAAGTGCCGCAGTCTGTCGGCGATACCGGCGCGCTGCAGGTAAAGCGCCGGGCAGATGATGAGGGAATAGGGAGACAGATCCTGCTCCATATCCGGCACATCAATCCGGACACCGGACTGCCATAAGGGACGGTAATATTTCATGACAAGTTCGGGATAGCGGTATTCGCGGAACATCGGATTCTGGTCAAGGTCCATTGCCCAGCCGTTCTCTCGGTCGAACAGGACCGCCACTTTAGAGAAATATGTCTCATTCGGGGCAGACAGGGCGGATAAGCGTTTGCCGGTAGAGGATACTTCCCGGAATACCCGGGTATCTTTGCGACCGTCATGTGCAATGACGGCACCATGATATTTTTCATTATTATTACGGCTCTGACGCCACTGAAAATACTGAAAACTGGCAGAACCGTGGGCAATTGCCTGCATGGCACCGAGCTCCGGGATTCCCGGACGTTTCAAAGGGCTGACTTCACGCCAGTTCACGGTAGAAGGAGTGCTTTCCATCAGTAAAAAGGGTTGACCCTTCATCGTACGCATATAGTCGTGCATGAGTGCGGTGGAAAGCGCAGTGCCCAGTTCATTATCCGAATGAGGATTGCCGTGCCAGTCGGGATAGCTGTCCCAGCTGACGATGTCGACCAGCTTTCCCAGGCGGTTATAGTTCAGTCCCATATAATGTTCCATGAGATTTATGGTAGTGGGGAGCATACTACCGCCGTCCCGGATTGCCCGGATTTCCATGTTCAGAAAATCCGCGGTCTGATGCGTCACGAACCGTTTCCAGTCCATCTGCAGACCGTGGGGAGCATCCGCATTTTGAGGTGCATGGATTTGGGACCAGTCGCTGTAGGTGTTGGACCAAAAGGCAGTGCACCAGGCATTATTCAATACATCCAGCGTTGCATAACGTTCCTTCAGCCATCCGCGGAATGCCTCCTGACATAAGGGGCAGAAGCATTCTCCTTGTATCTCATTATTGACATGCCAGAGTACGACACCGGGATGTTCTTTAAAATAGGCTGCCAGTTCTGTAATAATATTCCGGGACTTACGCCGATAGATGGGAGAGGTGTAGCAGTGATTATGGCGTCCACCGACAGGAATGCGTGTTCCGATGGCGTCCATGCGCCTGGTTTCTTCATATTTTTCTGCCAGCCAGCGGGGCTTAGCCGCGGTGGGAGTGGCGAGAAAGGTAGAGATCCCGGCAGCATAGAGCCTGTCGACGATGGTACCGAGCCATTCCAACTCATACAGATTCTCTTCAGGCTCCAGATAAGCCCAGGAAAAAATGCCGAGAGAAACACAGTTAATGTGTGCTTCCTTCATATAGATAATATCCTGTTCTAAGATATTCGGATCGTTCAGCCATTGTTCCGGGTTGTAATCACAACCGTAAAAATAAGCGGAAGTATTCTGGAGTCGCATAAGCCACCTCGTATGTTATATTCTTATGGCTTAAATTATACAGAAGATTGCTCAAAAATACAATATTATATTTAAAATAATATTTAAAATTCCAATGATTACTAACAGAAAACAAAAAAATATTGATATTTCCTGCAAAATATCAATAATCATAAATTATATTTTATATTGAAAATATAATTTGTACGTGCTACCATAATACATAACAAGAGTTTTTGCATAAGGAGGTAGAACCATGAAAAATCTTTGTCTGACGTTTGATGATGGACCGAGTAAGACCATGGAAGCGGTGTTGGATGTGTTGGCGGAATATGATGCTAAAGCTACTTTTTTTGTTATCGGGAATCGAATCACAGGGAAGGAAGCAATATTGCAGCGCGCGGTGAGAGAGGGACATGAGATTGGTAATCATTCCTGGTCTCATCAGCCATTGGGGGATCTGTGGGATCCGAAGACACGGGTGGCAAGTACGAATCCACAATTTGATACCGTGGAGAAGATTCTGGCAGAGATCACACCGACACAGGAACTGGTGCAAAAAATCGCAGGAGTGACCCCGAAGCTCTTCCGCCCACCGTATCTGTCTGACGGTGTATTGTTCCAAAAAACGGTGGGAATGCCCTGTATCGCCACCTGTGCGGATACGGTGGATTATGTGGAGGCTACAACGGCGGAGCAGATATATAACACGATTGTGACAAAGGCACGGGATGGAGCCATTGTATTGCAACATTGTTTTGAAGACAATGAGAAGACGGTGGAAGCATTGAAGCGTATTCTACCTTGGTGTATAGAACACGGATATCAGATGGTCACAGTCAGCGAGATGTTCAGAGAGAGTGGGATCGTGCTGGCGAATGGAAAATATTACAGGAGTGTGGAGCAGGTGGCACTGGATGCACCCTATACAAGATAGAAGATGGGAACAGGAGAACGCAGGAAATGGCGACGGTCAGAGAATCTCTTTACACGTAAATCAAGTGAATAAAAGTTAAAAACCATAGCTAAATATACACTAAAATTTTACAATATAGGAACCAGAGATTTATATCCGAGAAAAGGCAGGTAAAATATTTTAGGGCGATATTTTCGGGAATATTTCATGGCCGTTTCGATGGGGAGAAAAGCTGCACGGATTAAGAGTTATATGACATGATCCGATATGCACAGAGCGCGCAGCGGACGGAGTGGAGAAAGCTGATCGCTGAGGAATACAGCCGCCGAGCGAAGAATCGGAGATAAGAGGGCGGAACAGTGAAAATCAGAACGACAGATAAAACAATGCACAGGAAGGTGTGGGAGAAAAAATGGAGCAAAAAAAGACAGCCAGTGTAGCAGCTTTGCCGCAGGTACGGGTGTTGGGACGCACCACGGGAACGGACGTGGTGAATTTATTCTGGACAGGTAGCGGAATAGAATTTATTTATACCGGCAGTGAACTTCAGGTGGAGGTAAATGCCGACTATGACGCTTATGAACCGTGGCTTACGGTGGAACTGAACGGCGTGCAGATCAGTAGAGTTCCATTAAATAAAGGGAAAAACGAAGTGTGCCTGTTCCGGGGGATGACGGTAGGAAAACCGAAGCATGTACGGATTCTGAAGGAAGTACAGGCAATGCATCAGGATCCCGGGCATTTGTTACAGATTGTGGGATTGCAATATGCAGACGGTGAATTTCTGCAACTGCCGGAGCCGAAGTACCGGCTGGAATTTGTGGGAGACAGCATTACCAGCGGGGAAGGTACGGTGGGAGCCGTCTATGAGGAAGATTGGATCAGTGCCTTTTTCTCTGCGGAAAATACGTATTCCCGTATGGTGGCAGATGCATTATCTGCGGAGTATCGTGTGATATCCCAGAGCGGCTGGGGAATTGTCACCGGATGGGATGGAAATGTGGAGAATAAGATTCCTCCGTTTTACACACAGGTCTGTGGATTGCTCACTGGGGAGAGGAATGCTTCTTTGGGAGCGTTGGAAGCCTATGATTTCGAAGCATGGCAGCCGGATGCGGTCATTATCAATCTGGGAACCAATGATGCCACAGCAATTCAGTCCGCAGCGGAACTGGGGCAGGAATGGGCAGGAACACGGGACATAGAGAAAGTGAAAGAGATCCTGACAACAGCTATCTGCGATTTCCTGAAAGTAGTGCGGAACAGCAACCCCACAGCACAGATCATCTGGGGTTACGGCATGCTGGGAGACAACTTTCTGTCCGCCATCCGGGAAGC
>OLIS01001011.1_pt1 | contig 21048 bp, 15 predicted proteins | sample 1601351 | NCBI WGS metagenome assembly OLIS01 (sample SAMEA2452122, study PRJEB22498) | human gut metagenome | biome: human feces; feature: human gut; material: feces | place: Australia | collected 2012
CAAGCGTGACGAACATCGTGCGGCAAATCGGGGGTAGCTTCGGGGTAGCCATGTTCAGCCATTTGTTGAGCCAGCGCCAGACGTACCACACGGAGCGTTATCACGAAACTATTGCCTACACGGGAGAAACTTATTCGAACATGGTGGACGGGTTAAGTCGCTTTTTTAGGTCGAATGGTGGATTGGGACACGCGGAATCCGTGTCTTACGCGAAACAATATATACTCGAACACGTGGATATGGAGGCCTATATCAGTGGTATTAACGATGTATTTTTCGTGGCTTTCGTAACCGCGTTGATGGCAGTGATCCCCATGTTTTTCCTGAAAACCAAACGGAAATAGTGTCGATTTATCCCTCGATTTCCTCCCCGTAGTCTTCATCCGCGCTGAAACAGTTAAACGAGTAGATCGTTTTGTGGCGATACCGTTCGCCCGGATTCAAGCGGGTGGAAGGAAAATGAGGATGGTGAGGGCTGTCCGGCAACATTTGTGCCTCCAGGGCAATTCCTGAATAAGGACCGTAGTGCTTTCCGCCTTTCCCGTTGGCCACGTTGATCTCTTTGCCCGTGTAAACTTGCAAGCCCGGGTAATCCGACAGGATGGTAACCGTGATCCCGTTTTTCGGGTGAGACAATTCGGCCATGAGTTGGGGTTCTATCGGGTTCTCGAACGTGTAGCAATCATCCAACCCCTCTTCCTGCAAGGTGAGGAAAAGCGGTTTGTTAAAATTGAAAGCGTGTTTTTTATCCGCCGATAACACCGTCCCCGTTGGGATTAAATCGGGCGTTGTTTCCAGGTAGTGCGAGGTATAAAGCCGTAGTTCGTGATTCCCGATATTCTCGTCGGTCGGCCTTAAATTGAAATAGGGGTGTTGCGTGAGGTTCACGTGTGTTGGTTGATCGCAACTGGCTTCGTAAACCACCCGGAACACGTTGTTTTCAATGGAATAGTACACCGTTGCGTTCAGCGTGCCGGGAAAGCCGTTTTCCCCGTCCGGGCTTGTGTAGCGCAGGATGAGGTGTTCGTCATCCGGTTGTTCCACGTCCCACAGGCGTTGGTCGAAACCGGGCGTTCCCCCGTGGAGGGTATTCCCTTTTTCATTCTTGTTCAACGTGTAAGTCGTGTTGTCAATCGTAATCTCCCCGCCTTTGATACGGTTGCCGTAGCGTCCGATGAGCGCACCGAAATAAGGATAATTCTTCCGGTACTCCGGGTCAATATATTGTTCAAGGGTATCAAATCCTAAAACCACGTCTATAAGCTTCCATCTGCAATCGCGAACGAATATGTTTTTTATAATTCCACCGAGATTACATACGTGAATTTCAAGGCATTCATTCTTGAGAATATATTCTTTCAGTTCCATGATCTATGATTTTAATCGCCTCATAAAAATAGGTAATAGAATGTAATTTTCATTCATGTCGGGTATGAAATTTAAAAGAAAATACGTTAACTTTGTAGATACGTGGCATTAGCCCCCATTTTAAATTCTAAATTTTAAATTCTAAATTACTTAAAATGGATACAGGCGTGTTGGAAAAAAGATTTGAAGAAATTTACGGGACAAAGGTAGAACACCTGTACTTTGCTCCCGGGCGGGTAAATTTGATCGGGGAACATATTGATTATAACGGGGGACGGGTTTTCCCGTGTGCGTTGAGTTTCGGGACTTATCTGGCCGTGGCTCTTCGGGACGATCAGAAAATAGCTTTCGCCAGTATGAACCAAGCTTTCCGGCTGGAATGTGATCCGACTATTTTCGAACATAAACCCGCGGAATGGGTAAAGTATCCATTGGGCGTGGTGAAAGAGTTCGCGGATCGAGGATTTGACCCGTGGGGTTTTGACATCTTGTACTTCGGGGATATTCCGAACGGGGCCGGCTTGTCTTCGTCTGCCTCGATCGAGGTGGTGACGGCGTTTATGCTGAACGATCTGTTGCATGCCGGACTGGACGTGGTGGAGTTGGTGAAAATGTCTCAACGGGCAGAGAATCTTTTCGTGGGGATGAATTGCGGGATCATGGACCAGTTTGCCGTGGGCATGGGAAAGAAGGAACACGCGATCGCGCTGGATTGCGGTACCTTGGATTACGATTTGATCCCGCTACATCTCAATGGATATAAATTGGTGATCACCAATTCAAATAAAAATCATGATCTGGTCACTTCCGAGTATAACGTGCGACGAAGCCAGTGTGAACAAGCGTTGGCCGATATAAATCAAGCATTGAACGTGAAACACCTGTGTGATTTGAGCGAGGAAGAGTTAGAACGAGCGCGACATCTGATTTCCGATGAAACCGTTTATCGTCGGGCTCGTCATGCCGTCACGGAGAACGCCAGGGTGAACGAGGCCATTGATGTGTTGCAAAAGGGAGATTTGGTGCGTTTCGGGGAGTTGATGAACGAGTCGCATCGATCCCTAAAGGAGGATTACGAGGTTACCGGTGTCGAGATGGATACACTGGCCGAGGAGGGGCAAAAGTTACCGGGTGTGCTGGGTTCCCGAATCACGGGCGGAGGCTTCGGTGGGTGTACGGTGAGCCTCGTGAAGGAGGACAACGTGCAGGAATTCATCGAGAAACTGGCTTCCGTGTATCACGATAAAGTCGGGTTGAATGCTGAGTTCTACGTGGCGGATATTGGTGATGGGGTAAGAAAGATATACTAAGTATAAACCATAACAATAGAAAAAATGTTGAACACGAGTTTTGAGTTCTGGGATTATTTCATTTTCGGGGCGTATGCTTTACTGATTATCTCCATGGGATTATGGGTGTCGAGAGGCAAGAAAGGTGTGCAAAAGACAACGGAGGATTATTTCCTCGCCAGTAAATCGTTACCATGGTGGGCTATCGGAGCCTCGTTGATAGCGGCCAACATCTCTGCCGAACAATTTATCGGGATGTCCGGATCGGGATTTGCCGTGGGACTGGCCATCGCTTCCTACGAATTCATGTCAGCCTTGACCTTAATCATCGTGGGTAAATTCTTTTTACCAATATTTATCAAGCAGGGACTTTACACGATTCCCGAGTTCGTGGAAAAACGTTTTTCCACGAACCTGAAAACCATCCTTGCCGTTTTCTGGATCGCCTTGTTTATTTTCGTGAACTTGACTTCCGTGCTTTTCTTGGGGGCAAAAGCCATTGATACGATTATCGGTACGGGTAACGGGGAGTTATTTATTCCAGCCATCGTCGGGCTGGCCTTTGTTGCCGCGGCATACTCCATTTACGGGGGATTGTCGGCAGTGGCTTGGACGGACGTGATCCAGGTGGCCTTGCTGATCATCGGGGGTATTATAACCACGCTGATCGCTTTGGATAACGTGTTGCCCGGTGGCGGCGTCGTGGAGGGATTTAACCACGTTGTAGACGCGGCGGAAGATAAGTTCCACATGATTATCTCGAAAGATAATCCGGAATTCAAGAACTTACCGGGTATTGCCGTGCTTATCGGTGGTTTGTGGGTGGCAAATCTCTATTACTGGGGATTCAATCAATATATAATCCAGCGGACGTTGGCGGCCAAGTCGTTGAAAGAGGCTCAACGAGGTTTTGCTTTCGCTGCGTTTCTGAAATTGATCGTGCCTTTAATCGTGGTCATCCCGGGAATCGTGGCTTTCGTGATGTACACCGAATCCAAAGACCCGTCCGTGACAACCATGTTCGAGATGACGGGAGGAAATGATAAAGCCTACCCGTGGCTGATCGGGACGTTTGTCCCCACGGGATTGAAAGGTTTGGTGTTGGCAGCGTTGGCGGCAGCTATTGTTTCTTCACTGGCTTCCATGCTCAACTCGACCTCCACCATTTTCACGATGGATATTTATAAGCCTTACATCGATCGGGACGCCTCGCACAAAAAATTGGTGAGCGTGGGACGAATCACGGCAGCCGCGGCTTTGGTCGTTGCGGGTTTGATTGCCCCCATGATGGCTAATTTCGATCAGATGTTCGTGTACATTCAAGAATACACGGGATTAGTGAGCCCCGGTATTCTGGCCGTTTTCCTGATGGGTTTATTCTGGAAGAAGACAACGAACCGGGGAGCAATAACCGGCGTGTTGATCTCTATTCCCGTGGCGTTGTTGTTGAAGTTCCTGCCCATCGAGATGCCATTCCTCGATCAAATGATGTACACGTTCCTGTTGACGATGGTAACGATTGGTATGGTCAGCTTGGCCACCTGCAAGACGGATGACGACCCGAAGGCCCTCGTGTTGACATCTGAAATGTTCAAGACGGATAAGGCATTTAATATTTGTGCCTACGTGATCTGTATTTTGTTGGCCGTGATTTATACAACTTGTTGGTAAGTCCTATGGTATCACTCTATCACCCCTAGCGCTCCTTACACGGTAAGGAAAAACCGATTGCTAATCAACTCTTCTCCTGTGTAAGGGGGAGTTGGAGGGGGTAGTGTTTCCACTCCAATTATCCCAAGCGAGTCAAACCATCTGAAATGACAATATCTTCTACGTTCTTTTTGAAGAAAGAGTATGGGTAATAGTATTTTATGTATTAAAAGCGTTACCTTTATAGGATATTAGAAACAATAATTCGTTCAAAATCACAATCTGTAATTTTGAACGTTGGACGTGGACAAAATATAAAGAAACTACCATTTGCTTTCACGGAACAAGGTGTAGCTATGCTCAGTAGCGTACTTCATTCTCAAACAGCAATAGATGTAAATATCCAAATTATGCGAGCATTTGTTTCCATGCGTCACTTTATGGTGAATAATGCTTCCGTGTTTAGCCGCTTGGAAACAATCGAATACCATCAATTGAAAATGCACCAACACCAGCAAGAGACAGACAAACGAATTGATGAGGTATTCCGTAAATTGGATGAAGGAAATGCGAAACCAAAGCAGGGTGTATTCTATAATGGTCAGATTTACGATGCCTATACTTTTGTGTCTGATTTGGTAAAGAGTGCGAAGAGTCGAATCATTCTTATAGACAACTATGTGGATGAAACAGTCTTGACACTATTGGACAAAAGAGATTCTGATGTATCTGCCGTAATCTATACGCAACAAATAAACCGTCAGTTCCAACTAGACATAGAGCGTCACAATGCCCAATATGCCCCGATTGGTGTGGAAACATTCCGATTGTCGCATGACAGATTTCTTTGCGTTGATAATGATGTGTATCACATTGGTGCATCCATCAAGGATTTGGGCAAGAAGTGGTTCGGTTTCTCAAAAATGGAGATATTGACACCGGAGGAGTTGGTGGAAAGAATAAATAGAGGATAAAATGTAGTACAATATTATGCAATAAACATTATTTATCGTAGTATTGACCGTTGTTGTCATTTATTTGCCTCAATCTGTAAATGGCGACAGAATCCTCTTGCGGAGGAGCATGTGGGATATTGTGATGAGATGTTACTCAAATCTAACCCAAATAAAGAAGTAAAGTTACCCAAATAATCCCACTTATTCGTTGCTCAACCGTTGCACATCCGTTGTTCATCCGTTCCCCAATGGTTAAGCTTCGAGTAAGCTTCGGGACATCATCGAAAAAGGGGTATTATTTCCCTAGTATTTCAGTAGGATTTCCCTTGGTTTTCATTAAGAAGTCCTTTCATTCTATGGGCATCACGTACAGGTAATGGAGCCGGACGTTTCACGGTTTTGTTATTAAAAATGTCAAGACGTTTGTATCTGGGAAAAAAATACTAATTTTGAATCCATATAAAGTAAGCATTTTTTTATAATTATTACGAATAGTCTTGATAAAATCAGAGGATGTTTTCATAAAGAAGTTTCGAGCGGGAAACGGTAGTGTTTTCAAGGAGATTTTTGACAATTATTATCTCCCCGTGAAATCATATGGTTTCCAGTATGTCGAAAATGACGAGATGGTGGAAGATTTTGTTCAAGATGCTTTCCTGAAGGTGTGGGAGAAGCGGGAAGACTTTTATTTTGTTGCGGCAATCAAGAGTTTCTTGTATATGAGTGTAAGAAATGCTTGTTTGGATTACCTGCGTCACCAAAAAGTGCAACGTCGTAATGAGCCGGAATTAATTCTGTGGCTCACGGAGGAAGGAGAGGAAGAATTTGTTCTTGAGGAGGAAGTGCACGCGATGGTGTACGATGCAATAAAAGATTTGTCGGAGCGTTCTCGCCGAGTCGTGATCATGACGATGGAAGGCCTCTCCAATCCTGAAATCGCGAAAGAACTGGGGATTTCCGTGAATACGGTGAAGACAATAAAATTGCGTGCTTATCAAGTGTTGCGTGAACGCTTGAAAGGCGTCCAGTGGTTGTTGTTACTTCTTTTGGGTTGTTAAAATTTTTTTCATAGACCATGTCACCCTGTGAGGTGAGCTCCACGTTTTAGGGAAAATTTTGAAAAATGGAGGAAATTGACCCTAGGATAAAATCTATCATTTATCGTTATTTGTGTGGAGAGCTTTCCGAGTCTGAACAAACAATACTTGAATCTTGGTTATGTGAAAAAAGCCATAGAGAGTTGTTGCAAAGAATCTGTGATGGGGAGAGGATATTGGAGAAATCTTTTTACTTTGACCGTCTGGATAAAGGGAGGGAGAGAACATGGGGGCGTTTAAAACGAGCAACTGGGTTGCATCAACGTGCCGTGTTGCGGCGTTGGATTGTTGCTGCTTCATTGTTTATTCCTTTTTTATGGTGTGGATTATATTGGAATGTATTTCAATTCAGTTCTGAAATGTCTGATCATCAACAGACAAAAATTGCTCCTGGTATATCGGTAGCACAACTTTGCCTGCCAGATGGTAATGTAATAAATCTTGATAAAGATAAAATTTATAATTTACAATTGTCTGAAGGAGGGCGTTTTGTAAATGAGCAGGGAGTATTAACTTACGAGGGGGGTAATTCGAAGATGAATGTGATTCAATACAACGAAATTTGGATTCCGAGAGGAGGAGAGTATAAATTGGTGTTACCCGATGGAACGATCGTGTGGCTAAATGCGGAATCATCGCTTCGTTTCCCGACTTCATTTACAGATAACGAGCGGAAAGTGTATGCAAAAGGAGAGTTGTATTTTGATGTGAAACATGATGAGGTGAAACCTTTTATCGTGGACGTGGAACGAGGGTACACGATTCGGGTGTTGGGTACTGAATTTAATCTTAGGGCGTATGACGATTCTCCCGTGGTGACAACTTTGGTGGAAGGATGTGTGCAAGTGTGGAGTGCAAGCGATTCTGTGTTGTTGTCCCCGGGTCAACAGGCTCTCGAAATGTCCGGAAATCATGGCATTGAAGTGCTTGATGTTGATGTGGTCCCTTACGTGGCATGGCATGAGGGAAAATTCCATTTTGTTCGTACTCCGTTGAAGGATATAATGGAAGAGTTGGCGCGTTGGTATGATGTTGAGGTCGTGTTTGAGAATCCGACGGTGCGAGAGGAATGCTTCACGATCGAGATGCAGCGATTTGATGATTTTAATAAGGTTTTGAGATTGATTGAACGAACGGGGATGGTAACTATTTCGGTAGAGGCCCATACCGTGACTATAAAATGAAAAAACGGGAGATCTGGACCATCTCCCGTTTAAGTAAGGTGCCTGAGGCACAATGTGAAATTTTAATTGAACAAAATTATGAAAAAAATCAGAACAAGTGGATTCGCCCAAAGAATTCACGAGAATTTTTTGTTGATGATGAGGTTGGCAATGTTGTTCTTGTTGATGGCATTTGTACCTTTTACGGCTACGGCATTAGGGCAAAGAATAACAATTAAATTGGATCAGGCGGATTTGGAGGAGGTGTTGGATGTAGTTAGGCAAAAAATGGGTTATATGTTCGTGTACAATAACCAGATGGTAAAGGACGCGGGAAAGATTTCTGTTGATGTTACTTCCGATGATGTGAATTATATTTTGAAGAAATGTTTGGAAGGAACATCATTGGATTTTTATGTTGAGGATAATATTGTGGTCATTGTAACCAAATCTGGTCAAGTGGTTCGGGATGCGGATAAAAAAGTTGTCACGGTGAAGGGGAAAGTGGTAGACGATAAAAAGCAGCCATTACCCGGGGTTACCGTGTTGTTAAAAGGGACGAGTTTTGGCGTGACAACTGGAATGGAGGGTGAGTTTTCGATTGTGGTTACAGATACGTTGAAGTCTGAGTTTGTTTTTTCTTTTATAGGTATGGTGTCGCAAACTATTGCTTATAAAAATATCCCGAAATCGGGAGATTGGGTTGTTGTGTTGAAAGAGGATGTGCAGGGATTGGATGAAGTGGTTGTAACAGGTATTTACACGCGTAAGAAAGAAAGTTTTGCCGGTTCATCAGCTACTTATACGGCAAAAGAGTTGAAAGCTATAGGAAACACGAATGTATTGCAGAGTTTGAAAACGATGGATCCTTCTTTTGCCATTATTGAAAATAATCAATACGGGTCGGATCCCAATCGTTTGCCGGATATTAATGTACGAGGAAAGACGAGTGTGATCGGTTTAACTCAAGAGTATGATACAGATCCGAATCAACCTTTGTTTATTTTGGACGGATTCGAGAGTACATTGGCAACGATTAGTGATTTGAGTATGGATCGGGTGGAAAGCATTACCGTTTTGAAAGATGCCGCGGCCACGGCAATTTACGGGTCAAAAGCCGCCAACGGGGTGATTGTGGTAGAAACAAAAGCTCCGGCAGCCGGAACTTTGCGATTGAATTATAATGGTAATTTGAATTTTACATTTGCTGATTTGTCGGACTATAATTTAATGAATTCGTCTGAAAAGTTGCAGTTCGAGTTGTTGGCTGGATTTTATGAAGATGTGGATGAAAATGGAGAAATTATTAGTGAATATTATCAACAATTGTATTACCAACGTTTGGCGGAAGTGAAACGCGGTGCGGATACTTATTGGATGAGTGAGCCATTGCGTTTTGCAACAACTCATAGTCATACTCTTTTCGCGGAAGGTGGAGACGATAAGATGCGTTACGGGTTAGGGTTTAGTTATAACAAAACGCAAGGAGTGATGAAAGGTTCTGATCGTGATGTGTTAAATGGTAATGTTAGATTGGTATATCGTTATAAGTCAATGGCTTTTACGAATTATTTGAATATAGATTACTCGATGTCTTCTCGTGAAAAAGTGGCTTTTTCTGAATTTTCCCAGGCGAATCCTTATCACCGGAAGTGGAATGAAAATGGTGGTATAGACCAGATAATGGAAACCTACACGGATAAAGATGCTAATTCATCAACTTATTTGCAAACGTTGTATGTTTACAATCCTTTGTATAATATGGAATTGAATAGTTCGAATGAGAGTAAATCTTTTGGTTTTCGGAATAATTTTGAAATTGATTGGCGGATATATGATGAATTGCGAGCCAAAGGGCGTTTCAGCATAACGAAAACCTCTTCTAAGAGCGAGGTATTTAAGTCCCCCAAGCATTCGGATTATATTAATACGGAATCCAATGAAAAAGGACGCTACACGGAGACAAACGGAGAAGGGTTGAGTTATGATGGTGACTTTAATGTAACGTATGGTAAATTGTTTGACGATAAGCATATGGTGAATGCCGTTGGCGGTATGCGATTGTCGTCAACCCAATCGAAATCGAGTGCTTTTGCCGCAAGGGGATTTGTTGATGACCGTTATTCTAATCCTTCTTTTTCCACGGGTTATCCTTCCGGGGGTAAACCGAGTTATTCTAACACGGAGAAGCGGTCGGCCAGTTATTATTTGAATGCTGGTTATGCCTATGACAATCGTTATTTGTTGGACGCGAATTTTCGTTCGGATGGTTCTTCTGTGTTCGGTTTGTCGCAACAATTTACGACGACTTGGGCCGTGGGACTTGGCTGGAACGTGCATAATGAATCCTTTTTTAAAGGACAAGATTGGTTGAATTATTTGAAATTACGTTTTTCTATTGGTAATCCCGGAAATCAGAATTTTGATGCTTATATTTCTATGAATGTGTACGGGTATTCCACTGCTTATCCGAATCCTTTGGGGTTGAGTGCAATTATCTCTACATGGGGAAATAATAATTTAAAATGGCAAAAAACGCTAGATCAAAATTATGGTATAGATTTGGCTTTTTTGAAAAGTCGCTTGAAAATTACCGTGGATTATTTTGTCAAAACAACAGATCCGTTGTTGGTAAACGTACAGACTCCCACGTCAACGGGCACGAGTCAGGTCCCGATGAATATAGGTAAGCAGCTAACGGAGGGTATTACTGCCGTATTGAATTACACTATATTGCAAAAAGAGAATATGAATTTGAATTTTAATATGAATGCCCGTCATATAACTTCAGAATACAGAAATATCGGGACGGCATTGGATCAATATAACAAAGAGAATTCGAGTTCAAATTTGACTCGGTATTATGATGGAGGTAGTTCTTCGGATTTGTGGGCTGTGCGTTCTGCCGGGATTGATCCGGGGTCCGGACGTGAGATTTTCATTAAAAAAGATGGTACACAAACGTTTGTTCATGATACGGATGACGAAGTTGTGGTTGGCAATTCCACCCCGAAGCTTGAGGGGGTTATTGGTGCATCGTTTTATTACAAGGGATTTTCAGCTTCCGTTAATTTGCGCTATCGTTTAGGTGGACAAATTTTCATGTCCACGTTATACAATAAAGTGGAAAATATTTCAGAGAATGATTTGCAGTATAATCAAGATAAACGGGCATTGTATGACCGTTGGCAGAAACCGGGAGATGCGACTAAGTTTAAGTCTATTTCTTTGACGAGTTCAACTCCCATCTCTTCTCGTTTTGTCGTGGACGAAAATACATTAAGCGGAGAATCTATTTCTTTGGGATATGAGACTTCTGCGGCCTGGTTACGCCACGTGGGTGTTTCTTCTATGACGGTACGAGGATATATGAATGATATATTTCGACTTTCAACAGTGAAGGAAGAACGAGGATTGGATTATCCTTTTGCTCGTACGGTAGCTTTTTCTTTAGGTATAAGGTTTTAACGATTTAAAGTAGATTGTTATGAATATGAAAGATAAAATAAGATTGGCGGTAACGATGTTGTTGCTAGGGACATTGGTGTCGTGTAATTCATGGTTGGACGTGAAGCCCGAAGATCGAATTATGGATGATGAGTTGTTTAAAGATAAAGACGGGTATATGATAGCGTTGAATGGGATCTATTCGGAGCTGAACGGTACTTCATTATACGGTCGTAATTTAACAGTGGGAATGATCGACGTGATGGCACAATATTATAATTGTGGTATTACGTATCATAATTTTTCACTTTACATGGATTATTCGTATGGGCAATCTTCGTATAAAGCAAGATTCGAGAATATTTGGTTAGGGTTGTATTCGTTGATAGCAAATTGTAATGCTATTATAGGACATTGCGGGAATGGTAATTCCGTATTATCTGACGTGTATTACAATATGATCAAGGGCGAGGCGATTGGTTTGCGTGCGATGATGCATTTGGATTTGTTGCGTATGTTTGGACCGATTTGGTCGGATACCGGTAAAGACGTCAAGTGTATGCCTTATATGACACGGGCAGACCGGGCTGTAGAGCCATTATTGACGGCCGATAGTGTGATGTGGTATATTATCAAGGATTTAGAGACCGCTTCCTCGCTGTTATCTGTGGTGGACCCGGTGATCACGGAGGGTGCGAAAAATTATGACTCGGGAGTTGGAGCCAATGATATGAATTATCGTCAATATCGGATGAATTATTTTGCGGTAAATGCATTGATAGCTAGGGCTTACCTGTGGAGTGGAAATAAAGAAAAAGCAGGAGAATATGCCCGCATGGTGATAGAGCAGGTGAATAAAGGGAGTGATCCTTTGTTCCCGCTGGTGGATGCAACATACATGGGAGCAAATTCTGACCGGATGTTTTCGCCTGAGGTTTTATTTTCACTTTACAATACTTCTCGTAAGTCCGTGGTGTATGATGTGTTGTTTACCTATTCTCTATCGACAACGAGTATTTTATCCATGGCCGGGAAACGTGAGACAGGCAGAATAAGCATTACGTATGATGACGAGAATGATTATCGTTATAAAATGTGGGAAAGTACTGTGGTGAATAATACGGAAGTGACTTATTTGACCAAATTTAAAGATGAGACTCGAACCGGAGCGGAAGCTTATCGTTACATGATGCCGTTGATTCGTATGAGCGAGTTGTATTTAATCGCTGCAGAGTGTGAAACAGATGTGCAGAAAGCTTTGGATAATTATTTTAATCCCTTGCGTTTTAGCCGGAATTGTGTGAATCAGAATGCGATAGATGAAGATGCATTAAAGAATTTAATTCGTGCGGAATATGTACGAGAATTTATAGGTGAGGGACAGTTGTTTTTTTATTATAAGCGTAATGGCTTGCAGAATATTCCGGATGGTGCTACTGTCAGCAGTGTGAAAAGTATGTCGTTAGATAGTTACGTGTTCCCGTTGCCGGATGGCGAAACAAGCCAACGGGCAAATTAGTGTATGAAGTTTTATTAAAAAAAAGATGAATATGAAAAAGATAATATACCTGATGGTTTTTCTTTGGACAGCTATAATTATAGGTGGTTGTGAAAAAGAATTGAAGGATTACGATGGAGAGGAGGGCGTGTACTTCTTCGTGCAATATGGGGCATTGGGAGATTCTACGAAATGGGCGAGCCATTCTTCTACTACCGTGGAATTTATGAATGTGTTGGGCGATTCGTGTGACGTGACACTACGGGTTATGGCAACCGGAAAAGTAAAGGATTATGACCGGACGTTTCGCATGGTGGTAGATGTTGATTCCACTACGGCCGTGGAGGGTTTGAATTTTAAACCGTTTGACGAGATGCAGGTTGTAAAGGCTGGAGCTACTTATGCGGATGTGATGATTCGTTTGTTGCGTAATGATAATATACAAAAGGAGCAAAAGGTGTTGGGAGTGAGATTAGTGCCTTCGGATGATTTTACACTTGCTATTCCTCAATGGGGAGAATTAGATGATTTGTGGTCTTCGGACTGGGGCAATGAATTCGATGCCTCGCTGCATAAAATTATTATGAATGATTTTCTTGTGCGTCCAGCTCGTTGGATTCCTTCGATAGATTATCAGCAAGGAGAAAGAGAAGCGGGGTTGTGGGGGGCGTTTTCCATGAAGAAGTATCGGTTGATTTGTGATTTTTTCAATTTGACATATGAAGATTTTGCCACGGAAGAAACTATGCCTAGTGCAAAGCGATCTGTTATTAAGGAATATATGGTGAATTATTTGCAGGATCTCTATGATAACGGGACTCCCGTGTTGGAGGAGGATGGTCGTTTGATGTGGTTTATGGGAGTATCTTGGTATTCTTATGTTGGAGTTGCTTGGGAATCGGGAGAATAAATATTAAAAATTGACTTGCTATGAAACGAGATATAATATTGTTTTTGATGATTGGGTTGATCTGCATGATTGCAGGATGTTATGAGGATAAAGGTTCATATGACTATAAGGAGGTTAATGAGGTGGTAGTGGATGGATTAGGTGATCGATACAACGTGATTTTTAAGAAAGATACGATAAGGATAGAACCGGATTTAGCTTTTTCGTTGGATAGTTTGAACCCGGATCGTTATGAATACGAGTGGAAAGCTGTTCCCGGATTATCCAATAAAAATCCCGGAGGTGTTATTGGAAACGAACGCAACTTAGAGTATTTTGTTGAATTGTACCCGGGTTCCTATTCACTTTATTTGAAAGTGAGGGATAAGCAGACGGGATTGTTATGGATGAATTATACTACAATTACAGTAAGAACAGAAATTGCACGCGGTTTTTTGTTGATAGGGGAGGATGAAGAAGGGTTTGTGAATGTCGATATGATAGCGATGCCTAATGATACCATTGTTTTAAAAGATTTGTTATCGAATAACGGATTGCCGCAATTAAGAGGACCCAAAAGAATTATGTACACGAGTACGAGTTCTTCGGTGACTCAGCCTTATGTGAAATTGTGGATAGCCACGGAAGAACGTTCTTATTACGTAAGCACAACAACTTTTGAAGGGAATTTAGCAAATACATTTGAGCGTTTGGTGTATTCTAGTTTTGATATGCCGGCAGAATTAAATCCGGTTCATATGATTGCCAAGACCAGAACAGGAAGTGCGGTAGCTTCTAGAATGGTCGTGTGCGATAACGGCTATGTTTTTTCTGTTTCTTTATATGATGGCGAATATTACGGGAATCCGGTAAATCGGGCTTCACAGAGTCAGGATGTTTTATTTAAAGCTTATCCTTACATATTTACGACTCCGGGTACTTTTTCTCGGGCTATTATTTACGATACGGATAACCGTCGTTTCCTGCGTTTGACAACGTCTAGTACGTATGCTACAGAGTTGCTTGACGGGACGGATGATATTTTCCCGTGGATACAACCGGAAAATCGAGTGTTGTGGTATGCGGAAAATACGATGGATGTAAATGGGGGTAGTACTTACGGTAATTCATTTGCATTGATGAAGGATACGGAAGCAAATAAATTCCACGTGTACAAGTTTTACGCTTATGGAAATGGTAGTAAACGTGCATATTACGAGATTAATAGTGCATTGGCGACGGGGATAGATCAGGCTGAATTATTTGCTTTTTCTTCTAATCGTACGATGTTTTTGTATGCCGTGGGTAATATGTTGTATGCTTATGATTATAATAAGGGGTACGAAAAGTTGTATTCTGTTGAAATGTCAGGAGAAATAACGATGTTAAAATTTGATATTCAATCTAATACAACGTATAATGATTTGTATGTGGCTACATATAATAGCGAGACGGGAGGAACATTGCAAAAGTATGTGTTGGGAACGGATCAGAATACCTTTGAATTGATTCCGGATGAGAGATGTTGTTGGACGGGATTGGTGAAAGTGAAGGATATGGATTGGAGAAATAATGCCTTATGAGGAAATGTAAATTATTTTGTTGGATGATAGCGGTAATTTTGCCGCTGTCATCTTTTGCCCAAGGGGTAGATTTTAAGGAGTTGACGATGCAGGAGGCTTTGGCTCTTGCGGGGAAAGAGAAAAAGATGATATTTATTGACTTCTACACGACGTGGTGCGGACCGTGTAAGATGATGTCTTCCGAGGTGTTTACGCAAGAGCAGGTCGGGACCTATTTTAACCGGGTGTTCGTGAATATGAAAGTGGATGCGGAGAAAGGGGAAGGAGTGGAGTTGGCGAAGAAATATCAGGTGAGGGCTTACCCGACGTTTGTGGTTTTGAGAGCGGACGGGACGGAGGTTTATCGAACATCCGGGGCTCGTCCGGCGGAGGAATTTATCGATAAGATTCGTAAAGGAATTGATCCCAAGTGGTCGCCTGAAGGGTTGGCTCGTCGTTATAAAAAAGGAGAACGGACCCCAGAACTGGTGAACGAGTATGCCTTGTTGCAGATGGAAACGGGGAATATTGAGTTGGGAAATCAAGTGATACGGGAGTATTTCAATAAGTTGTCTGACAAGAAAAGGGTGAAGCCGGAGAATCTTTTCCTTTATACTCGTTATGCCTTGAATTACCGGGATCCGAAAGCGGATTACATGTTTGCCCATAAAGATCGTTTTGTAAAGGAGAACGGACGGGAGGAAGTAGAGAGTTTGTTGTATAACTGGTTAAGGCAGCAGATTATGCCTTTTGTCGCGGCCCGGGTAGTTTCGGATATGGAGGTAAACGAGGGGGAATGGATACGCTTGAAAGAGAAGATTCACGATGCGGATTTGTCGAACGGGAAGATTCTGGCAGAACTGGAAGAGATTGCCGAGGTACGGTTGAAAAATAGCATGAAAGATTATTTGGATATCTGTCGGGAGAAGTTTCCACAACTGGAAGACCGGGATTGTTTCTCGATACTGGTCGGGTTTGGTGTTTTGAAGGAGCAGAATGAAGAAATTCGACAGGCTGCGGCGGATTTGTTAAGGGATAATCTAAACGTGGCGGAAGGATTCAATAAACGGGTTCTTTACTCGATCATGCTGGATTTGGAGGGAAAGAAGGAGTTCCGTTTACGAGCCGCGATTGATGCCGCGGAAAAGGGGAAAGTGGTTGTCACCTATTCTTCTAAGGGAAAATTTATGCAGGAAGAGCACGAGTTTGATAACTATATGCTGGATATCAGTATGGCGGGAAAAGATACTGTATCCGCGGGGATAAGATTTTTGTGTGATGAGTTGGCGATGCCGACTGCTGAGGGAACCAAGCTGAATCCGCATTTTAGTTTTATGATTGTGCCGGGAGAATTTGCCGTGTTAAAACTTGATTTGGAAAAGGGAAAAGTGCCCGTGGTGAAGTGGGAGAAGGGAGGACCTGTTTCCCGTGATTTCGTGCGGCTAAATTATGATTTGCTGACCCCGGAGGAAAAGGCCTATAACCAGTTAATGATTGATAATATCATTCAAGGGGGAGATATTCGGAATTATCCCGAGGAGTTTCAGCGGTCATTTGATGCAAATAAGCGTAAAACGATGGAGTTTATACGGAATAATCCAGATAGTTATATCGCGGTTATGAAGTTAGCCGAACATTATATTTGGTTTGATGAGAATGAAACAGAGGATATTTACAGTCGTTTCCCCGCGAATTTGAAAGGAAATTCTTATGGCCGTATTATTGCACAACGTTTGAAAAGAAGTCAGGATTTTAGGATAGGTATGCCTGCCAAGAATTTCGAGAAGAAAGATATGAACGGGAAAACGGTGTCTCTTGAGGAGCTACGTGGAAAATACGTGTTGTTGGATTTTTGGGGAAGCTGGTGCGCTCCTTGTCGGGCATCGCATCCTCATTTGAAGGAGTTGTATGAAAAGTACAAGAAACAAGTTGTTTTTATTAACGTGGCCCAAGAGAACGTGAAAGATCAGAACGAAGCCCGGAAACTTTGGAAAACGGCAGTGAAAGAAGACGGGTTGACATGGACTCAAATATTGAATAACGAGGGACGGGAAACGTGTGATATGATCCGGTTGTTTAATATTTATTCTTTCCCGACCAAGGTGTTGATTGATCCGAATGGGATTGTGGTTGCAAGGATGGTGGGAGGATTGGTTGATGCGGGGGAGGTGTTAGAGAAGCTGGTTGATTAACTGTGTTTTTAATATTTAGGTTATGTATGTCCTGTTAATTTTGATCATTGTTGATATTTTAGGTCTATTTTCAGTTTTAAAAAGAAATGATTTAGACTCGATGTATAAAATTGTTTTCACGTTATGTATCATCTTGTTACCCATTGTAGGTATCATCATTTATTATTTATTTTCATCAAGAAGGAAGAGAAAGAAATTTGATATTTCGAAACGTTGGGGGAGGAGTTCTAAAAGGTGATGTGATAGAGCGTAAAGAGGGGAATGTTCGTAAAATAGCTGTAAGACTTTTTAGTGTTACAGCTATTTTTAGGAATTTACTGAATATCTTTTTAGACAACTTCTTTTCATTTATTAATGTGTTGCTTTCAAATATTGTAGGTCTCCATACCAGTAACTTGCAGTTGTACCTCCATCAATGAGGATGTCTGTACCAGAAATGAATCGTCCCCGACTTGACATTAAGAATTCTGCCAAATCACCTACTTCATCGGGAGTTCCGGCACGTCCGGCTGGTGAAGCTTGAATCATCTTCAGATAGCCCTCTTTGCGAGGTCCTTGTAATTCGGCATTTGCTAGTGGCGTGATGATGATGCCGGGTGATATGGAATTGACAGTAGCTCCACGTTTACCCCATCGAGTGGCTTCGTATGCCACCTTCAATACATTGCATCGTTTGGAATATTGGTACGCCTTAAGAGTATCGGTGATTGCTGTTACGAAGTCTAGATTTAAAAGGTCTTCCGGTTTACTCATTGCTAAGGCATCATTTTGTTCTTGTGGAAGAGCCGGCAGACGATGGCCACTTTGTGAAGAGATGATTACGGCACTACCTCCTTCCGCGATCACTTTGCCAAATTCTTCCAAAAGGACACTTGTCCCGTACATATCCACGCGAAGTATTTCGTGTACAGGTGCTTGCGAAGGACTAACTCCTGCAGCATTAACGACATACTTTACATCTCCCCATTTTACTGCTTCTGCGACAACTGCCAATATGTCTTCCTTGCTACCTAAGTCAGCCTTGATGATGCTACTCTCGAAGCCTGCATCACTTAGCATTTGGGATGCAATTTCAGCATTTTTTAAATTGTAATCAGCTAAAATGATATGTTTACCTGCAGATACACGGCGAATAATTGCAAGTCCAATACTTCCTGTCCCGAAAAGTACGACTACTTCTTTTTTGTTTGTTATAATGTCTCTATTTTGTTTTAATAAAGCAAAATTACAACAAGCCTTGGCAATTTATCTAATACAAATAACGGAAATGCTTACCAATATTACGGAAAGTAAAGGTGTTTTACTTAGGGCAAATGCCATGAATAAGTTTAATCAACTATAAAAGTATCAATTAGTTTCATAGATTACCACATTAAATTATATTTGTATTCTGAAATTATCATGAGATGAGCAACAACGGATATGACATAGAAAAAACGAATTTTGATGCGTTCATGCATGCGGTCGGTTCTGAGATTGAACAGGCGCAGGTACGGCTGATTGTCGCAGCCAATGCGCAAATGCTTTTCCACTACTGGAAAGTAGGTAACTATATTTTCTATCACCAGCAACGACATGGATGGGGAAGCAAAACCATCAAACGGTTGGCAAAAGCTATCCGGCTGAATTTCCCTGAAAAGAAGGGATATTCAGAACGCAACCTTACCTATATGTGTCAGTTTGCAAAGACATATCCTTTGAAAGCATTACAGTATCTCATTGAAACGGATGCGAAGTTGATAGCTTCAAGCGTGAAGAAAATGGCAGATGAAGTATGCTACTTAAACGATGTGCGATTTACGCAAGAGCCTCTTGCGCAAATTCAATCTGCTGGCAACAAAGAAATTATAATCAAGCAAGAACCTCTTGCACAAATTCATGATGTTGCCAAAACCGTATCGGATATTTACCATATGGAAATTAAGGATATAGAAAGCGTATTCATGGCATCTCCTATTGCAAGAACCAATTGGGCAAGCCATGTGATTATGCTTAACAGTTCGCTTCCATTGGGTGTGAGCTATTGGTACATGAAACAGGCTGTGGAAATGGGCTGGAGCAGCAATGTGCTTAAAATGCAAATTGAAACCAATCTGTATAGCAGACAAATCAGCAACAACAAGGTTAATAATTTCACTGCCACGCTTCCGGCACCGCAAAGCGACCTTGCCAATTACCTGTTGAAGGACCCGTATATCTTTGATTTGGCTGGAACTAAGGAAAAGGCGGACGAAAGAGACATAGAAGAGCAGTTGGTCAAGCACGTCACCCGTTACTTGCTGGAAATGGGCAATGGTTTTGCTTTTGTTGCCCGACAGAAGCATTTTCAAATTGGTAACAGCGATTTCTTTGCCGATCTGATTCTATATTCCATTCCCCTACACGCATACATCGTAGTGGAATTGAAAGCAACCCCATTCAAACCGGAGTATGCAGGGCAGCTGAACTTCTACATCAATGTGGTGGATGACAAACTGAGGGGAGAAAATGACAACAAGACTATCGGGTTGTTACTGTGCAAGGGAAAAGACGAAGTTGTAGCACAATATGCATTGACAGGCTACGATCAGCCGATAGGCATCAGCGATTACCAATTGAGTAAAGCTATACCTGAAAACTTAAAATCAGCTTTGCCAAGTATAGAGGAAGTGGAGGAAGAACTGACTTCCTTTCTTGATAAAGATAAGAATCTATAAGCAAAGTGTATATGGCAGGAGAAATACAGATTATGATTCCTTGCGGAGAGACCGGTTGATTAAAAGCGAAAAACAAATAACCCCGCCTTTCGGCGGGGTTATTTGTTTTATAGTTGGTTAACAACTTCAACGCTGTTCATACCGGTTTGGATGGCCTCGATGTTCATCGGGATCATCTTGTGGTGACGAGGGGGTAAAGATTTTTGTAAACCTTTTTCCACGTTGTCAAGTTTTACGATCGGTTTTACCTTCAAGAATCCACCAAGAACGATCATGTTGAATACTTTCGGGTTTCCTTGCTCTGCAGCAATGGCTGTTCCTTCGATCTTGTAGATATTGATATCTCTTCTCGTCGGTTCGTGAGTGATACCGTTCGGGTCATAGATTAAGGTTCCCCCCGGTTTTACCATGCTTTCGAACTTATCCATGGATTGTTGGTTCAGAACGATAGCGGTATCGTATTTCGTTAAGATCGGGGAGCTGATGCGCTCGTCGCTCAAGATAACGGTCACGTTGGCGGTACCACCGCGCATTTCAGGACCGTAAGAAGGCATCCAAGCAACTTCCTGATCTTGCATAATTCCGGAGTAAGCAAGAATCTTTCCCATGGAAAGAACTCCTTGTCCACCGAATCCTGCTATAATGATTTCTTCTGTCATAATCTTTAATTTACGATTTATGATTTGGGATTTACGATTCAGATAATCTGAAATCGTAAATCTAAAATCTCAAATTATTAAATGTCTTTGATGTCTCCTAACGGGTATTTCGGGAACATGTTTTCCACCATCCATTTGTTGGCTTCTACCGGGGTTACTTTCCAACCGGAGTTACATGTACTAACGATTTCCACGAAAGAAGTACCCTTGTCTTTCCGGGTGTTCTCGAATGCCTTGCGGATAGCGGCTTTTGCTTTACGCACGTTAGCCGGGGTGTGAACTGACTGACGGGTTACGTAGCAAGTTCCATCCAGTTGTGCAAGTAATTCGGTTAATTTCATCGGGAATCCGTTCAATTTGGCGTCACGTCCGTAGGGAGTGGTAGCGGTTACCTGTCCCAAAAGGGTGGTCGGTGCCATCTGTCCTCCGGTCATACCGTAGATCGCGTTGTTGATAAAGATTACCACGATGTTTTCACCACGGTTACAAGCGTGCATGATTTCTCCACATCCGATGGATGCCAAGTCACCATCACCTTGATAGGTGAACACGTAACGATCGGGGTCAACACGGCTGATACCG
>OLIS01001026.1_pt1 | contig 20777 bp, 24 predicted proteins | sample 1601351 | NCBI WGS metagenome assembly OLIS01 (sample SAMEA2452122, study PRJEB22498) | human gut metagenome | biome: human feces; feature: human gut; material: feces | place: Australia | collected 2012
GGTAAACACCGGAAAAACGTGGTTGAGATATTCCCTTACCAGTTGCATTTAAACAAGAAGAACGTTAAAGAAGAGCTTCTTAATACATTCAAATCATTTGTTTCCAAGTGTTTACCTGCAATTGAGGCTAAAAAGGAAACGTTAGTAGCCTAAATAATAAATCCAACATAATTAATTTATTTACAAGTAATTGAAGGGTATAGAAACTATATCCCTTGGAAAATCACGCTCTAAAAGTGAATTTTTAAAAATAATACAATATTTATAAACATAAAATTTAATAATTATGAAAAAAATCAACATCAAAAACAACTGGTTAATTAATAACATTGAACCCTGTGATTGGAGTAATTCAAGTAAGTACAAAAACTATCTAGCTATCATTACGATTGACGAGAACAAGAAAGAAGAAAAAGCCTTTCTTCCCGACACGAAAGATACTGATAAGTATTTTGACGTGACAGATGTGAAAGTTGACGATATACTATGTGCTAGTTGCTGGAACGCTAGGAAAAGTAGACAACAAAAAGTGTATTACGTTGTTACGGAAAAAACAGACGATTACATCGAGCTGGACGAGTACACAACGTTCAGAAAAGCCCTTAAACGTGACAAACTGACACGGAAAGAGAAAATTGCCGAAGAACGAAAAGATATACTATTGTCAATCGGTGAGTTAATTGACTACGGGTATTGCAAGGAAAACCAAAATCAAAAAGAAACATATCTTTTGCATTATCGTATATTACTTTTGCTAAATGCGGCGCTGGAAAGAGTTAACACGCTCGAAAAAGACAATTTTATTGATTTACTGCACGATTTAGTCACAAATGTAGCAAGATACGTTTATAAATCGTTTAACAATGGCACGTACGAAAAAAATCCGAAAGTATCAGAAGTATGCGATTTTATTAGCGAGGTAAAAAAGACAACTAAATTACTTAGGAAATTTTACCGCAAAAACGGCTACATTGAAGAAAATCTAACAGACACCCTTAACAAGATAATTACTACCGCACAGATGGCAGAGAAAGACGAAAAAACAATTAAATCACTTGAATCACTTAGAGTTGCGTAATCAAAATTTACCGAATATGGATAATAAAGAAATTATTGAAGCTATCAGCCTGATTGACACCGAAATATCCAAAATGCTAGACAAATGGATGAATCAAACTGATTACGATACTTGCGAGAGCAATTTGGATAAATTCAAAAAAGGGCTTAATACCTTAATCACTGAAATACAAGAAAATAAATGTAATAGTGATTATGTTGACACAACCATTGAAGAATTGCTTAATAAGCACGTGTTCAACAAGATGTATAACGATGTTGTCGAGTTTGCCGACGAATACAACGGCTACGAAGCAATTTTTGAATACAAATTACTGATTACCATAAATTTAACCAACATAGTCGTAAACGATAATGTAAAATGCCTAGAGAAAACAACCAACTTGCTCACAGGGAAAATAAACGAGTATTACGATTATGCGGAAGAGCTAATTAATATGCTAGCTGACACTTTAATCAGTAACTTGGAAAAAGAATACGAGGATTGCGAGAAAGATATTATGCAAGTACTTAAAGATGTTGACAATCAACGTGAACTACTTATCGGTAGTGTGATAGAAAAAAGAAAACGTTACAATTGAAGAAGAGTAAATTATTGTAACACTAGATGTTACCACTACTTATGCTCTATTTAAATAACCTATTAAAATGATGCAAATTTTAAAGTGCGCAAGTTAATTAATACCTGCGCACATTATTTTTTCTTTTTCCTTACATCCCAAGCGAAAGAATAAAGTTGTCCATTCAAGGGGATATTAACCGTTAGCAACTGCCCTTTTTTGAATTTAATATTCATATAACCAATTAACCCTTCACTTGAATGTAATGTGGTCATTTTCAAGTAGCCGTGTTCCTTGTTAATTTTATCACCTTCCATCATTTTGCCCAACGCAATTATTTGATTAGTTGATGCCATATTGGCTTGGTACGCCGCACTGGGGTTGTAAGTCGTTGTGACGCTCATATACGGGATTCCCCCTGCATAAGAAGTTGAATAAGAAGTTGTGTAGCCAGCCATCCCGGCATTAAGACCACTAGAAAAGGCAGTCAACGCCATAGCCCAATTTTGGCTTCTAGTTATTTTCTTTTGAAATTCTTCATTGGTATATACTTCTAGCGAAATAGTATCATTTCTTTTATTAACTAGTTGTGCGTGTATTTCATCAGGGTTTAAAAGAATTGATTTATCAGTAGCGTTCTTCACAAACACGTTAATTTGGTAATACTTGCCATAACTATCTTTCGCCTCGTAGGCTGTTAATCCAACTATTATATTATCAATGTCTCGGAATGCCCAAAGTTTTCCTTCCCTATATTCTGTTACAATAGTTGTATCACTCGTTGCAAACGTCTGTGCTTGACTAATTGAGAACAAGCACAATAATAATAACGTATATACAATCTTCATAGGACCTGTTTAGTTGTTATTTCCGCAAAAATACAAATTATATTTATTTTCGTAAAAAGAGAAAAATATTTTTTGCTTTTTTCCCGAACTTTTCAAAAGTGCGTGATATTTATATGTAAACAAGAAAAGATGGATAAACTAATTGATATTGTTCTGATTCTTCTTTTAGCGTTCAACTTGATTGCTACATATACCTTAATTAATAGTATTGAAAGAGCAATACAGGTTGAACAAGTGATAAATAACGATAGTATTAACATTATAAACAATGACAAATGGATTACAAGCACACATAGATAGAATTGAAGAGTATAGTCGTAAATTGTACGCAAGACACTTAATTACAAGCAACACGGAATACTACACAGAGCATCCCGATTACATCGACCCGCAAACGGTTAATAGCCGTTGCGACTTGCTAGTAACGGGAACTACCGAAACTAACGCTGAAATGCCGCAAGCAGTTGAATTGAAATTTAGATTCTTTTCTTCAACTTTTCCAAAGTTCACCGAAGAAGGCTATCTAATTGAATTTAACAAGATTAAATCACTTAACAGCATATATCAACGCACGGGGCACGTTCCGTATTACGTTAATTTTACTACCGATAGAAAGGTATTAACTTGGAATCTTGCCAAGATTGATTGGGATAATCACCCTTTTACAAATGAAAGGTATCAGTACGCAACAGTATCAGATTCAGACGATACAACGGTTAAACGAGTATACTATTTAACTGAGTCAGAAGCGGAAGTAAGAGACTTGAATATGAATGACGAGCAAACGAAAAGGTTGTTTGACTGCATTCAGGCTGAAATTAAGCAAATTAAGTTACTGAAATATGGGAAATAGAAGGGATTTACATTTCAGGCTAAACGAACATCTAAATCTTCAAATTGAAGAACTTAGCGAGCTAACAAGCCAATCGAAAAGTGTTGTTATCAGAACAATTCTGTTAGATTGGTTTAACAAGAATCAGACAATAATAGATAAACTATACGAGGAAAGGAGGAACAACGATGAAAGGGTTATTGAAAACGTTTGTCAGCCATAATTATAACTATCTAGTATCCCTTTTATGTTCCTCCAATTCCCTAATTCGAGCTGGATACCAAGATACAGACATACTTAACGATGTGATTGCAAAGATGTTGGAAGAGGACGAGAAAAACGGGACTTACAGCCTGTATAGCGAGGAAGAACTGGAGTTTTTTATCAAGCAGAAATTCAGCAAGTTAAGGACAAAGAAGATACTAACAGAATATACCGAACGAAAGGTGCTTAGAAAGATTAAATACTTAAATAACAATGCCTTGGATACAGAAGAAGAAGAGTAACAAAGACCCCGATATAAACAGGGTGCTACGGCAAAAGATTTACAACACAACCCGCTGGAGAAACTTACGTGCGGCGTACCTATCAGTAAATCCCCTTTGCTCGGAGTGCTTAGCAGAAGGGAAAACGACAGCGGCAGAAGAAGTTCACCACGTTGTTAGCTTTATGAATGCTGCACCCGATTTGTCAAAGATGCGGGAATTAGCGTACGATTGGAACAATTTGCAGGGTCTATGCGACTATCACCACAATCTCAAACACCACAATAACAAGATAAATAATTGAAATAGAATGAATAAAGTAACATTACAATCCAACACGGTACAAGAAGTACTAAATTATTTAATTGAACAAAAATTTAAGGACGTTTACAAGCTAATCGGGCTGATTCAGGCTGATTTAGCTAAGCAAGAACAGGAAAAACGGGAAGAAGAAAAGAGCGAGGAATTTTAAACCTCGCTTTTCTTTACTCTCCCCTAATCTCTTTTTCTAATCTAGCTTCTTCCTCCCGCATTCGTTGTACCGCAATTTCTGCCGCTTGTTCTTTCGATATTTTAATGTATTTCAAGAAGTTTTCTTCCGTTTTATGATTCGTGAATTTCATTATTAAAATTGGGGCAAATCCTTTTAAAAACATGTTTGTTGCAAAACTTCTTCTTGCCGTGTGATTTTTAATAAGTTGGTACTTAAGGTATTTCTTTGTTTCAATTTTTCCTCCCCTATTTTCTTTAATTAATACTTCATCATTAATTCCTGCCAGCATTCCCAAATGTTGAAGGTGTCTGATTGAGTGCCGCTTATCTATCGGACGTGGGAAATTACCGTTATACTTCTTGTAAATACTTAATGCTCTCTGCGATAACGGAATAGTCGGCATTGCAGAAGTTTTAGAAGTAAATATAGTAACCTTTCGGTTTTCAATGTCCCAAACCGCATTGTTTAAACTTTTCCAGTCGCTAAATCTTAACGCAAGCTCACAAGCAAGTACAAATAAATCCCTCGTTATCTCGTATAGCCCTTTTGCATCTATCTTTTTCTCTTCCTTCAACTTGGGAATATCAAGTTGATAAAGGCGTTCTATCTCGTCATCTGTTAAGTAAATGTTATCAACGTCAGTGCCTTTACTTTGCCAAGCGTGAAAACTATCGTCTGTAATAAGTCCTTTCTTTTCAGCCTGTTTTAGCCAAACTTTCATCACGCTAAAGGTAGCCGGTATCGAATTATATTTATACTTGTATTCGCTTTTTTGTAATGCCCAACATTCAAACTTTTGCTCAAAATTTTCATCAAAAATTGAGAATGAATCAGGTAAACGCATATCGGTCAAAAATTTTTGATAGCGTTTAAGAATTGTTTGATGATGAATTATAGTGCGAGGATTCGTAAACGTTCTAGTACTTTTTACTATTCTACTTGGCATACTATCAATATATTCTTGAAAAAATTGCGTTGGGGTTGTTCTTGCCTTTAGTAACTCATCAATATCTATTTTTTTGTCATCCTCTAAACATTCATCGATAAAAGATTGCAATTCTTCTTTTTGTACTTGCGCATAATGTTTTCTTAATTCTTCTTCTTCGAGAAAATCGCCGTATGTCAACGGGTCACGAAGATTATAGGCATAGTCAATAAATCCCAGTCTATCGTTAATACGCTCGTACCTTTTTTTCTTTTCTTCGGGATGGTCTTTTCTAATAATACATCTTTTCTTTTTGTCATCCCACTCTTTCACGTCAACAGACATTTTCGTACTAATCTTAATTCGCTGGTTAGGTGCAACCGTAGCCATCAGGTATATAATTGCAGAACCGCTCTTTTTATTAGCGTTTAATCCAAACTTAATTTCAACGTCTTTCATAGCCTTGTTTTTGATTACATTACAAAGATAAATAAACTTGTCACCTAAACAAATTTACAGGTGACAGATTCAGGTGACAAGTACCCCCGTTTTTAACAATTCACAACAGACTACGAACTAAGGGGTTATACGTATTAACATTTGAAATTCAGCAATTTACGGCAATAAAAAAGCACCCAAAAGGGTGCCTATATTATTCCCACTCTATCGTGGCTGGCGGTTTTGAACTGATGTCATAAACAACGCGGTTAATTCCCCGGACATTATTAATGATCTTGTTAGACACTTTTGCCAGGAATTCATAAGGCAAGTGACACCAATCGGCTGTCATCCCATCCGTTGACTCCACGGCACGCAAGGCAACCACGCTTTCATACGTACGCTCGTCACCCATCACGCCGACACTCTTGATAGGAAGTAAGATGGTTCCGGCTTGCCATACTTTATCGTACAAACCCTCTTCCTGCAACATGGTAATATAGATGTGATCCGCTTCCTGCAACAACCTCACTTTTTCCTTCGTGATCTCGCCCAAAATACGGATGGCCAAACCCGGTCCGGGGAAAGGATGGCGTTTCAAGAACTTATCTGCCAATCCGAGACTTTTACCTACCCGGCGAACTTCATCCTTGAATAACAGACGTAAAGGTTCCACAACTTTCAGTTTCATATAATCGGGCAAACCTCCCACGTTATGATGAGACTTGATGGTCTGTGACGGCCCGTTCACTGACGATGATTCAATCACGTCCGGATAAATCGTACCTTGTCCTAACCATTTTGCATCTTTCACTTTACGCGACTCTTCGTCGAATACATCCACGAATGGATAAATTCCTCTCCGATAATCTTACGTTTTTTCTCCGGATCTTCGATACCTGCCAGACGGGAAAGGAAAAGATCACCTGCATCCACGCCGATGACGTTCAATCCGAGTTCCTTGTAATTCTCAAGTACATCCGAGAACTCGTTTTTCCGTAACAAACCATTGTCCACGAAAATGCAAGTCAAATTCTTACCGATAGCCCGGTGTAATAACATGGCGGCAACGGTAGAGTCTACTCCCCCCGACAAACCAAGAATCACCCGGTCTTCGCCGATTTTTTCTTTCAATTCGGCAACCGTAGTCTCGATAAAAGAATCCGGAGTCCAGTCTTGTTTACAACCGCAGATATCTACCACGAAATTCTTCAGCAAGGCAGTTCCTTCCGTGCTGTGGTACACCTCCGGGTGGAATTGGATACCGAAAGTTTCTTCTCCCTCGATGCGATAAGCGGCATTCTCCACGTCAGACGTGCTGGCAACCACCGTGTAATGCGAAGGCAACACCTCGATCGTGTCACCGTGAGACATCCATACCTGTGAATGTTGACTGATATTTTTAAACAACGGACAGGAATTATCAACAAACGATAAATTCGCCCGACCGTACTCTCTCTTGTTTGAAGCTTTGACTTCCCCCCCGAAATAATGGGCCAAATACTGAGCCCCGTAGCACACTCCCAGCAACGGCAATTTTCCTTTTATAGAAGACAGATCCGGTTGTGGGGCCTTCTCGTCACGCACGGAAAAAGGACTCCCCGAAAGGATTACACCTTTCACGGAAGCGTCAAGTGCAGGATAATGATTGAAAGGGTAAATCTCGCAATAGACATTCAGTTCCCGCACGCGTCTCGCTATCAACTGCGTGTACTGTGAACCGAAATCCAGTATTAGAATTTTCTCTTGCATGTGAATCGCTTATTTATTTTCGGGCAAAGATACGTTTTTTTCACCGTAACTTTAAAAAAAGTTTCAACGAAAAAGTTACAGGTTACAAGTTAACAAGTTACAAGTTATCAATATGCTTATAACATACTGATATGCAGCATCAAAAATGACGTTATTTCGTAACCTTAAATCCCCAGAAACCGTAATTCACTTGCAGTTTACAATTTTAACCTGTAACTTGTAACCTGCAAACTTGTAACTTTTATTCTTATGCACAACACGAGAGATAGTTTTGGTTCTAAATTCGGGGCAATAGCTGCGCTGGCAGGTTCTGCAGTCGGCTTGGGAAATATTTGGAAATTCCCCTACGAGGCGGGGTGTAACGGCGGAGGTGCATTTCTTCTGGTGTACATATTTTTCACAGTAGCCATAGGATTACCGGTAATGCTTTCGGAATTTGCCTTAGGACGCTATTCCGGAAGAAATGCTTTCGGAACCTTCGATCGTTTGGAACCTAAAACAGCCTGGCGTTATTTTGGGGTACTGGTTCTTCTTGCGGCCACGATGATTCTCTCTTTTTACGGGACAGTTGCCGGTTGGACGTTGGAATATGTCTTTAAATCTTTCACTTTCTCCTTTCATGCCGGTACCGACGTTGACTTGAATACCATGTATTCAGACTTTATCACGAATTCCTATAAACCCGTGTTTTGGCAAATCGTGTTCATGACTCTTACCGGGTTTATCGTGCTGGCAGGAGTAAAAAAAGGTATCGAACGATACACCAAACTCATGATGCCCCTCCTTTTCGTGCTTATTGTGATACTCGGAATCCGGGCATGTACGCTGGACGGGGCCATGGAAGGGATAAAATTTCTTTTCTTACCCAAGTTTTCAGAACTTACTTCGCGGGGGGTACTTTCTGCTCTGGGACAAGCCTTTTTCTCCTTGTCAATCGGCATGGGTGTTCTCTTGACTTATGCCTCTTACATCAAAAAGGGTGAAAACCTGACTTCTATATCTTTGCAAGTGATTTGTGCGGACACGTTGATCGCCGTGTTGGCAGGAATTGCCATATTTCCTGCCGTGTTTGCTTTCAACATCGCACCGGATTCCGGACCGGGCCTCGTGTTTCTCACACTACCGCAGGTATTTCAAAGTATGGCTTTCGGACAACTATGGGCAATTCTTTTCTTTCTCCTGCTAACCATGGCCGCCCTCACCTCCTCTATTTCCCTTTTGGAGGTAATTGTTGCCTTTTTCGTGGAAGAAAAACACGTAAGTCGCCGTAAAGCAACCATCATATCCACGACAGTAGTCACAATCTTCGGGATTTTATGTACCCTTTCTTTTGGACCGTTAAAAGAAGTCCATATCGGCAATTTGTCGATTTTCGGAATATTTGATTACATTAGTTCCAATATACTGTTACCCGTGGGTGGAATTCTGATTTCCATTTACGTGGGATGGAGATTCGACCGCCGTTTACTGGAAGCGGAATTAACCAATAATGGAGAATTGAAACTATGGTTACTGAAACCGTTGATATTCATCCTAAAATATGTTGCACCCCTGTTTATTCTCGTGATACTATTACACTCGCTAGGACTATTTTAATCATCCTTTTCGATACCCCTCATACAAAACCATGAGTAAGCTATCGTGAAATAAACTAGTGCAACTTATTACTTTTTTCCAGTAATTCCCATGCTGCACGTTCCGGATCATCGGCAGAGATAATCGCCGAAACTACCGCCACGCTGTCCGCTCCGGCTTGAAATATCGACGCCACGTTATCGGGATGAATTCCTCCGATGGCAACTAACGGATGGCGTGAAACGGACTTAATCCAGCGCAAACCGTCTAATCCCCATTCCACGATGGTATTTGTTTTCGTCGCAGTTGAAAACACCGGGCTTGCTGCCACATAATCCAAATCATAGTCATTGGCCTCCAATACTTGTTCCGGAGACTCCACGGATAAGCCGATGATCTTCCCTTCCGGTAGTAACCGTTTCACCATTTCATAGGGCATATCGCTTTGTCCCACGTGTACTCCATCAGCATCAGACGCCAACGCAACGTCCACACGGTCATTAATAATCAAAGGAACCCCGTAAGGAGCCAACACTTCTTTTAACCGGATTGCCCGTTCAACAAATTCTCGGGTTGACGACTCTTTCTCCCGTAATTGCACCATGCCAACCCCGCCTTTTACGGCAGCCTCGACCGTACGGTACAAATCCTTCCCGAACAATAACCTTTCATCCGTAACTAAATAGATTCGCATAGTCCTCTTATTCTGAAACTTGTATTGTCTGCATGAATTGTTCTTGACTCAAGTTATACATCACATCATATAGATGAAGTTGTAATGTTCCAGGGCCTTGAGACATTCCCACGGCGATCTCACCACATACCCCCATGAAAGCGGTAGCACTAACGGCAGCCATAAAAGGATTTTTTACAACCGCGGCAAACGCACCTAAAATAGCCGAAGCCGTACACCCCAAACCGGTCACTTTTTCCATCATCGGTGAACCATTATACAGGTATACTACCCGTTCATTTTCTACTACTAAATCCGTCTCCCCGCTAACACAAACAATACACCCGACACGCTGGCTTAACGCTTTGGCTGCATCAAGGCTATTTAAAGAAGATTCAGAACTATCCACCCCTTTGGATTGTGTTGATAATCCTGCCATAGTCATAATCTCAGAAGCATTTCCCCGTATAAAAGTCGGGGTTCCGGCTGCCAGTATATCTCGCAACGTTTGATCGCGAAAACTTGTAGCTCCGGCTCCAACGGGATCAAGTATCACGGGATGTCCCACTTCGTTTGCCCGTCGGATAGCCGCTTTCATGGATTCCACGGTAAAACGATCCAACGTACCAATGTTTATTACCGTGGCACGACATAAAGCTACCATCTCATCAATTTCTTCCAGGGCGTGTGCCATAATCGGTGATGCCCCCGCGGCGAGCAATGCATTTGCCGTGTTATTCATCACAACGGCATTCGTTATGTTATGCACCAGCGGAGATTCTGCCTTCACCCGCTGGATATTTTCCCAAATTTGATTCAACATGATAATTGAAAATGAGAGTTTAAAGTTTAGAGTTAAATCAAGTGCGTTGATGAGTGCAACTGGAACTTAAAATCTAAAATTTAAAATTATTAAATCTAAAATTAATTTATTCTTCTTCTTCCAGATAAATCGTGTAACGATCCCAGAAATTGTGATCGGTGGGTACTTCCTCGTAGTACACTCTTCCGGCAATCGGGGTGGTTTTGTTCACACTGACCTTGGTGGTCTGGTACTGCATCTCTCCCTTAATCCGGTCTGCTCCATCCTTGTAAGTGTAAACGATACTTACGCCACTGAGGAAATAGTATGAACTGACACTTTTATAGTTTGTTGTGATTGTGGCCATCACCTCGTGACGGGGACTATCTCCGGCAAGCAATAAATTACGTCCCAAGAGGTTAAACGCGGAAGAAGTTACACGCATCACGTTCTTGATGATCGCGAAACTCTTTAATTCTACGTATAATTCCCCGCTGAATTTCGTTACATTTGCCGTACCGGAATTTGACAAGGAAGGTTTCAAGCATTCATAAGTAACAATCTGCACGGAATCGCCTTCATACATAAATTTTCCTTTACTTCTCAACTTGAAGTCACGGAAGTTTTGCAAATCCAGGATATTACGGGTATTACGAACAATGTCTGCCGTAATTATGTCATCAAAATAGATCAAGCCGTCAACTGCAGAACCACTTTCTCCACTCCGGCGAACTTGCGAAAAATTGTAATTCAAAGCTTTAAATGTTTGCTCTACATTTGAACGCTTATACCCTTCATTATCATAAATATTCACAATCGCTTCCTTAAATTTCTTCTCCCCGTCGTTTACCTCGACACCATATTCGAAATATCCCTCGTAATTATAGGGACGGGGAATATAATTCCTCCCGATATTCTTCACCACGTTCTCCAACAGTTTCTTCAACACTAATGATTCGGCCGTCACATCCACCTCTCCGATCCCGTAAGTAACCGGTTTCAAAAGAATTTGTATCTCCCCTTTATCTCTTGCCTCGTACACCTTCATCTCTGTCGACGCGTATCCCACAGCGGAGACTCTCATCATGTGAACCGCCAATTTCTCCGAAACAACCAGTTCAAACAAACCATCCATATCCGAAGCCGCCCCTGCCGCAGTTCCAATAATTCCAATATTCGCAAAAGCAATAGGTTGTCGCGTTGTTTCGTCCAGTACAACACCTTTTACTCGAATTCTTCCGTCATTTTGCGCTTGTATGGTCGAAAATACACCCAAAAACAAAATAATTAATGATAGTATTTTTTTGTTCATAGCATTTCTATTATTCAAAATTAATTTTCCTATGCAAAGATATAAAAAAGTTGCAGGTTACAAGTTTACCCGTCGCAAGTTATTAAAAACAACTCCTCTCGATTAAATGTATTCAAGCTGTAACTTGCCAACCTATAACCACGGAATAATTTACTCCGTGTATTTGATTCTAAACCTAGTTAAGATCTCTTTATAATTATCTTGTGCCGTAAGACAAGTATCAAGCAAATAATTCCTGACTCGATTCCATTCCTGTAACCCGCGATAATAAAACATTTTCAACTCATCCGTGATAATAAACGGGACAAAACCATTCGCCAGGCACTCTTTGAAGATGATTAATCGCCCCACACGTCCATTACCATCTTGAAACGGATGAATGGATTCGAATCTTTGATGTAAGTCAATAATATCCTCAAAGGTCTTTGACTTTTTCATATTGTATTCAGTCAATAACTTTTTTATTTCCCGATGTACGAACTCCGGAGGAGTTGTCAAAATACCACCAACTTCATTTGGCAAACGCTTGTAACTACCAACAGCAAACCAATCTTTACGATGATCAGAAGTTCCGGATTTCAAGATATAATGCAACTCTTTAATAAGCTCTTCTGTGAGCCGCTCTTCCGCTCGGTCAATAATCAGATCAATGCAGCGAAAATGGTTAGTTGTCTCGATAATATCATCCACGTTCACACTTTCATCTGTTATCCCGATCGTGTTCGTTTCAAAAATATAACGCGTTTGGTCATGAGTTAAACGACTTCCCTCGATATGATTGGAATTATACGTGAGATCTATTTGCGTACGGTGATAAATTCCCCCTTTTAACTTCATTTCTTTTTGTTCACGTAACACTGCAAGCAATGGCATAACCTTTATTTTGGAACGCTTATGCGTGGGCAATCCCGCATCTTCAGGTATATTCCAAGTTTTACCCGTTAAAAATGCTCCCTCGATCTTCCCATTCGCACAATAGTTGCGCGCAGTACGTTCCGAAATATCATATTTTCTAGCAAATTCATTCACTGAAATGTATTTCATACTGTGGATTTATCGGCAAGTTTTACATTTAGATTTTAAACAAAGATAGTCATTTTTGCCGTTATCGGCAAGAAATTAGTTTATGTTTTATACAAAATAAATAGGCATATAAAAATCGAAACTACAGAGTAATAAGCGGTGCTTATTACTCTGTGTATTTGATTTCCACAAATTTTTTACTACTTTTGTCACACAACAATAGAAAAGTTCCATTAAAACATTTCAAATATGAGAAAAGGAGTAATTTATATATCAGGCATCTTAATATTCACCTTCCTCTTTTCTTCTTGTGTTTCTAAAAAGAAATACGAGGAATTAGCCAGAGCAAAAAGAAGTATTGACCGGGAAGTTGAAACTTTGGTGAATGACAAAAAATCATTGGAATCCGAAATACAGAAACTTAAAGATGATTTCAATGCTGTTCGCTACCAGTTGACGGTTAACAATGCCGCCAAGGACAAACAAATTGATGATCTATACACCCAGCTACGTGCTTTACAAAACAAGGAATCAGCCTTGAAATCAGAATTAAAAGACGTGGCAGAACAGGTGAAATCCAAAGTACAAAGTAGTGAAGGACAACTAGCCGAATTACAACTTCAACTTAAAAGGACAACCGAGGAACGGGATCAAATTCGGAAACAGTTGACCGACTATAAAACCAACGCTGATTGGGACAACCGCAAATTGAGCAATGAGGTGGAACATATCAAAACAAATCTCAAATTCAAAGACAGCGAGATTGCCCGTTTGGAAAAAGAGATTGCCGGGGTAAAGAAACAGTTAGCAGACACCAAGAGTCAGTTAACCAAGAAAAAACAAGAGGTTGAAAAACTAACCAACCAAGTAAATCTTCTGAAAAAAGAACTTAGCAGGTAATCCAAAATGATCTATATCGTTATCAGTATAATAGGGCTGCTAGTAATAGTTGCCCTTTTTACATACTCTTCAAAATCAAAAACAAAAGTTGAAGAACCACCTGTCGTGGCTCCTCCGGCCGATTGTTGTGGGGCTCATGCCATTTGTGAAAAAGGACTGAAAAAAATAGATGAAAAGATCGAGTATTTCGATGATGAAGAGCTCGATCAATACAAAGGTATTCCCTCCGACAGTTTCGATGATCAACAAATCGATCAGTTCCGGGAAATCCTTTACACGATCCGTCCCGAAGAGTTGTCTGACTGGTTTATCAGTTTGGAAAAACGAGGGATCGAACTGCCGGATGTTCTCAAACAGGAACTCAATTAGAGGCAAATCAATCTCTCCCTACCCGACGGAATATTTCCGCTCCTATTTTACAATGTAAACAACGATGCGTATCGCAATATTCCCGTTTCACCTGTAACAAGGCTTGGGATTGCAAGGCAGAATTCACTTTTACCCCGTAACGGGTCCACGCCTCTGAAACATGATTACGTTCCGCCTTTAACTCTTCCAGCCATTGTAATGCTTTATCACAATACCGTTCTTCTCCCCGTTCTTTTCCGTAAACAAACAGGAATGGAATCAAGGCATTAATGATAATCACATTTTTCATGCTATCCCCCAGTTTCTTCACCCGTTTCATGGAAACTGTGCCCGGTTTATAATGAGTATCCCAATAAGAAGAAGCAGTTACATCCAATAAACCGTAAATTTCCGATATATTTGAAGCATCCAGTACGCTGGAAAGCAAGAAATTAAAACGCATCATCAAAGAAGCCAGCAAGGCCAAGCGAACCGTGGGAAAAGCGGTCGGACGAATCCGCATGAATTTCCATTGAGAAGCATTCATGGCTTTCAGTTGAAATTTGGCAGCCTGGTACTCGTATTCCTCCCGTAAACCAAGGGCATACTCGTCTGTTTCCGGTACGTCTGCCAACAATCCGGCATATCCTAAAAGCAAAGCTTCTACTCGGAAAAGTGATTCACTGCTACGAATCACTTTCTTGTAAGATAAGTTTTGGGCTAATTGGGCAAAAACATCGGCATTTACGTTCCCCGACCAATAACGTACCAACATCCGGTAGAAACATTCCTCCCAATCATTTTTAGTCTCCCGTAACATCACTTGAATATCTTTACATTTACGTTCCAAACGTTCTATCGCATACCCTGTGAATAACATTTCCATGCGGGTTGAATCGATCTGTTTCAAGTGTCGATGGCAACGGGGTTCAACGGGTACTCCCTGCATGAAAACATACTCATCCCACAACCGATTGTCATAGAGCAAGGTGATCGCATCAATTTCTCGACCGCAAGAATCGTACACTTCCACGTCGGCTTCACCTACCACGGAGAGAATAACATTATTATAAGCCGAATTCTTTTCGTGAGCATGGCGAAACCAATCACTTCCTTTCTGATGAATCTCCACGTTCCCCACTTGCACGACATCATCAATGCGCACTTTAGCATTAAAAAAATCCGGTCCGGCATCCCGATTCTGAAAACCGACATTCAAAACTTCCACTTTTTTCCCCTTGGTTGAAACACATACCGTACTCGTGAAAAGCGAATTCGCCCATACATACTGCAAAAACTCTTCTGTCATAAAATTCACTTGTTAATTGATCAGAGCATTTTAGACTTTAAAAACGCCGTTTACAATATTACGCTCTTTTTTACGAAAAAGCAAGTGCTAAATTTTTTTAAATTCTAATCCTTTCTCTTTTCTATCATGTTTTATCTTTATATTTGTTGAAAAGAATAACCAAACTTTGATTGTAACAATAAAACTGGAAACGAATATGGGAAACGAAAATTTAATTAAAAACAAGAAAGATAAGACGTTAATGATAATTATCGGGGTGTTGTCTGCAGTTTTAATTATACTTTTTGTATTTTTTCTTGTAGAGAAAAAAGAAAATAGAGAAAATATGATTGCCATTACGGCCGAAAAGGAAGAATTGCAACAAGAATTGACGGATCTGAGCCATCATTACGATAATCTGAAAACAGACAATGACACGCTAAACGCCAAACTCGTACACGAGCAGGAAAAGATAGCCACGTTGATGAATAAAATGAAGAAATTCCGAAACGATTCTTACGCCGAAATTAATCGTTACAAACGTGAAATCGGAACGTTGAAAACCGTTTTAAGAAGTTACGTGGTACAAATCGACTCGCTGAATCAACTGAATCAAAAACTACTTGCCGAGAACAAAGAGGTGAAAAAACAGATGAACTGGGTGCGCGAGCGTAACAAAACATTGGAAAAGAAAACAGAAAAAATGGAAGAGACGCTGGAAAAAGCCAACACGCTGGCCGTCGAAAACTTCCACGTCTATCCCATCAACAAACGAGACAAGGAAACTACATTAAAAAAATGTTTTCAATTGAAAGCCGACTTCACCATTTCCCGTAATATCACGACAAAACGAGGACCGAGAATGATTTACCTGAGGATAACTCGGCCGGATGGAGAAGTTCTGGCTGCTTCCAGCAAATCATTCTTTAAATTCCAGAATGCATCCTTAACCTATTCCGCCAAAAGAGAGATCACGTACGAGGGAGAAAAGTTGGATGTTGCCATCTATTGGCCGAATGACGGTAGCTTGACGAAAGGAGAATATGTTGCCGATCTATTCTCGGATAATCAACAAATCGGTTCTCTCAAATTTATTTTAAAATAAAAAGAAACAAATTGCAGGAAAATCAGTAAACCTAATTAGCATGTAACTTCTAACCTGTAATTGCAATTAAAATTAATAAAATGAAAACAGATATTGAAATCGCAAACTCGATAGAGATAAAACCGATCTACGAGATTGCAGATAAATTAGGTATTGATAGGGACTTACTGGAGCCTTACGGAAAATATAAAGCAAAATTACCGTTAAGCCTAATCGATAAATCAAAGATAGACGGTAAAAAACTAGTGCTTGTGTCTGCTATATCCCCAACCCCTGCAGGTGAAGGTAAAACAACTATTTCTATCGGTCTTACCGAAGGATTGAACCGGATAGGGAAACAGGCAACTGTTGTACTCCGCGAGCCTTCACTCGGTCCGGTATTCGGAATCAAAGGTGGTGCTACCGGTGGTGGTTATTCGCAAGTCGTTCCGATGGAAGATATTAACCTGCACTTCACAGGCGATTTCGGTGCCATCGAAAAAGCCCACAATCTGCTAGCAGCCCTCATTGACAATAATATTCAGAACAAAACACATTCACTGAACATCGATCCTCGCACGGTAACCTGGAAACGAGTCATGGACATGAACGATCGTTCCTTGCGCCACATTATCGTGGGATTGGGTGGTACCTCTGCCGGAATACCGCGGGAAACGGGATTTGACATCACCGCAGCCTCCGAGGTAATGGCTATTCTTTGCTTGTCGGATGATTTTGAGGATCTGAAGAATAGACTGGGTAATATCTTTATCGGCTACACGTTCGACAAAAAACCGATTTATGCACGGGATCTACATGCACACGGTGCCATGGCTGCTTTATTGAAGGATGCTATCAAACCGAACTTGGTGCAGACCCTGGAAGGCAATCCGGCCATCATACATGGTGGTCCGTTCGCGAATATCGCCCAAGGAACCAACTCAATCATTGCAACCCGCATGGGATTAACCCTCTCCGACTACGTGGTAACAGAGGCCGGATTCGGTTTTGACCTCGGTGCGGAGAAATTCTTCGATATCAAGTGTGTAAAAGCCGGATTAAAACCCAATGCCGTCGTTATGGTGGCAACTGTTCGGGCATTGAAATACCACGGAGGGGCCAAGTTGGATCAATTAAAAGAACCGAATCTGGAAGCGTTGCGGAAAGGTGTTGGTAACTTGGAAAAGCAGGTCGAAAACATGAAAAAATTCAACATCTGCCCTGTGGTAGCTATCAATAAATTCGTTACGGATACAGACGAAGAGATTGCATTCCTTGCCGATAAATGTAAAGAACTTGACGTACCCATGGAGGTAGCCGAAGTATGGGCAAAAGGCGGTGAAGGTGCGGAAAACCTAGCTCGTTTGGTTTCCAAGGTAGCAGAACAATGTACTTGTAGTATGAAGCCATTGTACGACTGGGAATGGAGCGTTGAAAAGAAAATTGAGACTGTTGCCAAAGAGTTATACGGGGCTGCTGCCATCGACTACACGGCAGAGGCAAAATCCGACTTGAAGAAAGTGATGGACTTGGGCTTGGATAAACTCCCGGTTTGTATAGCCAAGACACAGAAATCATTGTCGGATAACCCGAAATTGCTTGGTCGCCCGAAAGATTTCGTGGTAACGGTTCGGCAGATTGAGATTGCATCCGGAGCCGGATTCATCATCCCGATCACGGGTAGCATCATGAGAATGCCCGGTTTACCGGATATCCCTGCTGCCGAGAAAATTGACATAGATAACAACGGTAAAATCACCGGATTGTTCTAAATAAATTAACTGACGTGTCAAGATTATGCTTCTTGACACGTCTCATTTTCGTTCTGAGCCATGGATACCATTGATATTGTCAAGTTTCCCCCGTACGCGAGTAACGAAACATTACAAGCGTTAAGCTACCACCTGGACCGGGAGTGTAATCGTATCATCTTGAAGGAAATAAACTGGCCGGACAGTTATCCTTATCGCCCGGACACCTACTTCCGAATGGCTTATAACGAACAATATATTTTCCTAAAATTTGACGTGTACGAAAATGAATTCCGGGCCACGGAAATCAGGGATTGCGGGCACGTGTGGGAAGATTCCTGCGTGGAACTCTTTCTCCAATTGGAAGACGGGGACGGATATTACAATATTGAAATCAATGCCATCGGTACGATCTTATGTGCTTACGGAACAGGGCGGGAGATGCGCAGTCTTATGCCGACAGAAATAAGTACCGCCATTCTCAGGGATTCCACCATAAAATTTAACAACGAGAATCAAAACGAAGCTTTTTATCAATGGTCGCTGATTATCAAATTTCCCATCTCGGCTTTTTTCAAACACAACTTTACTCCCACTTCCGGAAGCACGATCAAGGGAAACATCCATAAATGCGGAAACAAACTTCCCCATCCCCACTTTGTTACTTGGCACCCTATTTTAACGGAGAAACCGGATTTTCACCGACCGGAATTCTTTGGAACATTCATTTTTAAATAACCAACCATGAAAACAGGATTCATCATACTGATAGTCGGTATTTGCTGCGTGTTGCTGAATGACTCGCTCCTATTCTTACAGATCAGACATTATTTCAAGCGAAAAATATACTCGTATCTGTTTTGGCTGCATTCACTGTTTTTTGTGGCCTGTATCGTGTGGTATCACCTGTTTATCCCCACCCTTACAGGTCCGGAAGCCTATTTTTGGGTGGAAAAATGTATTTCTATTATTTTGTTGTTCTATACTCCCAAGACGTTATATATCATTGTAAATGCTTTTTCCATCTTATTGCGGAAGGTAAAATGTATTCCGGCTGCCAGAATCGTAAGCAGGCTGGCATTGGGTATTGCACTGGTCTGCTTTATCGTTATATTGAACGGAATCACGTGGTATAGATACAGCTACAAAATCGAGCAGGAAACCGTGTGTATCAAAACCCTACCCGACTCATTCAATGGTTTTCGCATCGTGCAACTGACCGATTTACACTTGGGAAGTTACGGAAAACACTATCCCGGAATCACAAAACTCGTGGATGAAGTAAACCGATTAAATCCTGACTTGATCGTGTTTACCGGAGACATGGTAAACAGTTTTGCCTCGGAAATGGACCCTTGGATTGAAACCTTAAAGAAATTAAAAGCCAAATACGGCAAGTATGCCACGACCGGAAACCATGATTACGGTACTTACGTGAAGTGGCCCACGAAAACAGACCAAGAGAATAACCTGAAACAGCTTTTCAAAAATATGGAACAAGCTGATTTCGTGATGTTGAATAACACGAATGTCCCACTTGTTATCGCAAATGATACGCTTTACCTAGCCGGGGTTGAAAACTGGGGACTCCCCCCCTTCCCTGCTTTTGGCAAATTAGCACAAGCACTGGAAGGAACGGACGGTCATCCCGTCATTCTCCTTTCCCATGATCCATCCCACTGGCGACATGAGGTATTAAACTATCCCGTGGATCTCATGCTGGCAGGTCACACGCACGCCATGCAACTGGGAATCAGCATCGGTAGTTTTCGGTGGAGTCCGGCAGTATACGTCTACCCGGAATATAACGGGCTATACGAATCAAACGGTAAACAGTTATACGTTTCCAGAGGTGTAGGCTATTTAGGCTTTGCCGGACGAATCGGTCAAAGGCCGGAAATTACACTGATAGAATTAACAAACAATTGCAAAAAACTGTTTGATTAAAAAATCTTACTTCTTTCTTGCCATTCTACAATATTTTTAATAAATTACAAACGTGTACTAAAAAATAATATTGTATATGGGAAAACTGCAAATTAGCACTACTTACGAGAGTAAGTTGGCAAGGAGGAACTGGGTGTTTCGCCTTTTTATCTTAGGTATATTGGGTTACACTCTGGTGTTTTTAATCCCGTGGGACCTTCATCGACAGGAGTGGCTGAATATAGTATTCGCATCCTCAATCCCGATAAGAGGGGTCTATTTTTTGAATTTACTCCAATCTTTAGTTGTGATATTCTTGGTTTGTGACAGGTCGAGGGCTCGGAAGAAAGCGGATAGCCGGGAAGTGCTCTCTATTCGGCCGTTAAGTAATAGTCAGATTTTCGGGACAGAATTAGCGGGGCTAGCTCTTCCCTTCTTGGTCGTGGATGTTGTTTTCATGGCATTTTGGCTATTTATCAATTTGACCATTCCGGATTCACCGGTAAACCCGTGGGTGTACCTATCCTTCTTGTTGAGAGACGTGTTGCCGACATTCGTGTTCGTGGCAGGCATGTCGTTACTGGTGAACAGAATGTTGCGCCATCCTTTCGTGAGTTGGCTCGTGCTGACCGGGTTCCTTTGCGTGTCGTATATTTACTTGACGGAGCCATTTCACGGAATACTG
>OLIS01001028.1_pt1 | contig 20767 bp, 19 predicted proteins | sample 1601351 | NCBI WGS metagenome assembly OLIS01 (sample SAMEA2452122, study PRJEB22498) | human gut metagenome | biome: human feces; feature: human gut; material: feces | place: Australia | collected 2012
GAATAATGCAGTAGATAACTAACTAATTCGTAACCTATTACTATTATGAGCGATTGCCCAATGCTCATTTCCAATAAATTACACTCTTTTCGTAACTTCTAATGAACAAAATTACTAAATCTGAGAGTTTTGTTCATTATAAAAGATAAAATCGCTATTTTTGCCAATAATTGTAAGTATAAAAGATAAAAGCATGGAAAGCATCGAGAGAGCACTTTACATTGCTGTACGGTGAAACGTAAGTAAACATGTTAACGGACTCAAGCACCAAACGCTACCACTAATGGGGGCGACGCGTCCCGCGTCGGAATTTAAGGCAAAGGCTCACAGACAGAAAGTGTAACTAGAACTGTCTGCGAGCCTTTATTTAGTGTATGAACATTGCATTTCCCCGCGGAACGAGGCTGCTGAAAAAACCGACGCGAGACGCGTCGCCCCCATTAGTGCTTGCGTTTCTTCAAGCAACAACTAGCACCCTCCACCACCAAACGTTACCACAAAACGCAAGCTCTAATGGGGGCGACGCGTCTCGCGTCGGGATAATAAAAGAAAAGAATACAAACTCTACTAAATAATGGCTGCATCTTTCCCGAACGCGGGACGCGTCGCCCCCATTAGTGGCAGCGTTTGGCGCTTGAGTCCGCTTGCATGACTATCAAGAGCGATCAAGCACTCACCCACTGCGCCGGCGCAACAAAATGTACACCACTACCGGCACACCTATAAACGGGGTGATGGCCGACAAGGGGAGTGTGCCGCGCTCGCCGGGCAAATGGGTGAGCAACAATGAGAGCAATGCCACGTTGGCACCCATAACCAAGGTGGCGGGCAACAAACGGCGATGGTCGGCAGTGTGCATGAGCAGGCGTACAATATGCGGCACGGCCAAGCCTATGAACGATATGGGGCCGCACAGGGCGGTGACTGCCGCAGTGAGCAGTCCGGTGAGCAGAAGCAGAATGGTGCGCACACGCTTGACGCGTATGCCAAGGTTGGTGGCATAATCGGCCCCGAGCAGCAAGGCATTGAGCGGACGGGCAGCGGCCAGCAGCATGAGCGAGGGCACTGCCACCAACGCGGCAAGCAGGGGTATGCGCTGCATAGTGAGGCCCGAAAAGTCGCCCATGCCCCACACCACATAGGAGCGCACGCCGTCGGCCGTGGCATAAAAGTTGAGCAACGAAATGACGGCCGATATGCCAAAACTGAGCATGACACCGGCCACAAGCAACGCCAATGTGCCACGCAAATAGTGGCTGCACACGCTGAGCAGCAATATGACGGCACACGCGCCTACAAACGAGGCGGCAATGGTGAGCACCACCCCCGACAGGGCGGCACCGCCCACCACCACACTGCCACCACACGCCAGCAGGGCTATGGCGGCACCAAGCGAAGCGCCGCTGTTGACACCAAGCAGCGAGGGGTCGGCCAGCGGATTGGCAAAGAGGGTTTGCATCACAAGTCCGCTCACCGCCAGGGCGGCACCTGCCAATATGGCGGTGAACATTTGCGGCATACGCGATTCGAACACGATGTAGCGCACAGCCTCATCGCCTCCGCCACAAAGCGACTGCCACACCTGCACGGGTGTCAAACTCACACTGCCTGTGAACAGGGCGAGGAGGGATAATATGAGAAGCAAGGATATGGAGACTCTCATGGGCTATTGCTTTACAGGGGTGTAATAAACATCACTGCCCTGCGGGGTACGGCCGCCGAATATGTCGGCAAGGTTCTGCAGCAGGCGCTCGGGGTGGAAGGGCACTTCTTCATAAAATGGCACGCTGAAGGTGTTGCAGGCATAGACGCGATGCTTTTGCCACGGGGCAAACTGTGCGGCTTGCGGCATATCGCGCAGCATCTGTGCATAGCTGAGGTCGGTTTGCTGTCCGTACTTTACGAGCCACACATCGGCCTTGGCTGCACGTTGGAACACGCTTTCAAAACTGAGCGACACACTGCCATTCTCTGTGCGGTCGGCCCACAGGTTGCAGCCTCCGGCATCGGCTATAAACTGCCCCATGGTGCTGCGCCCGCTTGGTTGGTACCATGTGCCGCGCTGCATGAGGTCGCTCATCACCGTGGGGCGAGGGCCACTGCCCCTTCGGGCTACACGTTTTTTGCAAGCGAGGTAAGCCTGTTCCACTACGGCAAACAGTGAGTCGGCACGCTGCCCCACCCCGAACAACCGGCCATAAAAGCGCATCCACTCGGCACGGGCCAGGGGCGATGTTTCCATGTAGTCGGCACACTCTATGAGGGGTATGCCGGCATTGTCGAGCGCGCCATGTCCGGCATTTTCGAAGGGCGACACCAGCACAGCGTCTACCTTGTTCATGCGCATACGCTCCACATTGGGCTGCATGCTCTGCCCCATGTCAGCCACATTGGGGTGGCGCTGCAAATAGTCCTTTATGCGCTGGCTCACTATGTAGCCGGCATCGGTCACACCGCCCACGCCGCCCAATGCGTCGAGGTCGGCCAGCAATGCCAGATGTACGGCCGAAGTGACCACGGCGCGGCGCAGCGGCGTACGCACCACAGTGCCCTGCGGCAAGTGGCTGGGCATGGGCAACGAGTCGGGCACCATGACGTAAGTGGCAAGTGTGCGGGTAGTGTCCCACGGATTTTTGACAGTAGCTACCACAAAGCTGTCAGCCTCAGCCATGCCGAGCAATGTGGCATGACTGAGGCTGACAGGTTGTCCCTCGCCGCTGTGGGTGGAGGGAGCGCTGCACGCTGCAAGCAGCAACGCGGTTATAAGTATGTAAAGATATTTCATCGTTGTTATGCGTTAGTACAATATGGCGCGCATTATCCGCACATTCACACATCAGCTAACTCCACAAGCATTTGCACATCTGCGAGCTCTGCGAGCATCACACCGTTATTTCGCCTGCAATATTGGTATTCATCAGTCTGACTATCTCGTTGTGCGAATAGCCATGTCCGAGCAAGAACATGAGTTTGGTTATCATGCCCTCAACAGTAGAGTCGTAGCCGTTTATCACCCCGGCCTGCAACAGTTGCAGCCCCGTTTCGTAGCGGTGCATCTCAACCGTGCCTTTGAAGCACTGCGTGATGTTGACCACTATGACACCGCGGTTGACAAGCTTGCGAATGCTCTCGACAAACCACGGCTTCTGCGGTGCATTGCCCGCACCAAAGGTTTTCATCACCACCGCACGCAGCCCGCTCACGCTGAGCATGGTGTCTATCACCTCCTTGCGAATGCCGGGGAAGAGTGTGAGAATCATCACATTGTTGTCGAGCAAATAGTGCGGACGGAAGGGGGCATCGGGACGCGGACGACGAATAAGGTGCGTTTCGTACTTGATGTGAATGCCAGCATGAGCCAGCGACGGCAAGTTGAACGAACGGAAGGCATTGAAGCCCTCAGAGTTGATTTTGGTAGTGCGGTTGCCACGCATCAGGCGGCTCTCGAAAAATATGCACACCTCAGGCACCACGGGGTGCCCCATTTGGTCGCGTGCTGCAGCTATCTCGATGCTCGTCAGCAAATTTTCCTTGCCATCGGTGCGCAACTGCCCTATCGGCAACTGCGAACCGGTAATGATGACGGGCTTGCCCAAATTTTCGAGCATGTAGCTCAAGGCCGACGCGGTGTAGGCCATGGTGTCGGTGCCATGCAGCAGCACAAAACCGTCATAATGGTTGTAATGGTCGGCTATGATGTGCGCCATCTTTATCCAATAGCGCGGCTCCATATCGCTCGAGTCAATCGGCGGGTCAAAGGCCAGGGCATCGATGTGGTAATTGAACTGGCGGAGTTCGGGCACATGGAGCTTGAACTGTTCAAAATCAAAGTTCTCCAACGCACCTGTTTCGGGATTTTCAATCATACCGATGGTGCCGCCCGTGTATATAATGAGTATGTGTGGTGTGCTCGGATTATCCATAACGCTGCAAAATTACGAAAAAAACACAGAAAAGCCCCAATCATTAGCGTCAGGCGTTAAAACTTTGGCTAATGATTGGGGCTTTTGCCGTTGTATGTACCAATTACTTACTTCAGTTTCTCAACAAAGTAATCGCTGATGGTTTTGAACAGATGCAGGCGGGTGTTGCCGCCAAATATGCTGTGGTTGCGGTTGGTGTATATCTGCTGACGGAACATCTTGCCCTGCTGCACATAGGCTTCGCTCACCTCGGTAAAGTTGCGGAAGTGCACATTGTCGTCGGCCGTGCCATGAATGAGCAACAAGTCGCCGCTCAAGTTGGCCGCACGCTCTATGGGGTTGACAGCATAACCCGTTGGGTTCTCCTTCGGGGTACGCATGTAACGTTCGGTGTACACCGTGTCGTAGTATTTCCAGTTGCTTGGAGCGGCCACAGCCACACCGGCACGGAACACCTTGCGGCCTTCGCTCATCGACATCAGCGTGTTGAAGCCACCAAAGCTCCAGCCCCAGATGGCTATGCGGTTCTTGTCAACATAAGGCAGCGAGCCAAGGTAAAGTGCGGCCTCCACTTGGTCTTTCGACTCCTTGTCGCCAAGGTTGAGGTAGGTGCACTTTTCAAAGTCGGCACCACGCGAGCCTGTGCCGCGTCCGTCTACACACACAAACACAAAGCCCTGGTTGGCCATGTAGCTCTCCCACTGTCCGCCGGGGTAGAAGCCCATGTTCCATGAGTCGGTCACCTCCTGCGAGCCAGGCCCCGAGTACTGGTACATGATGACGGGGTACTTCTTTGAGGTATCAAAGTTGCGGGGCTTTATCATCCAGCCGTTCAGCTCCACGCCTTCCGAGGTTTTGAAGGTGAAGAACTCCTTCTGCCCCAGCAGCGGTGTCACATTATCCTTCAGCGCCTTGTTGTCAACCATAGTCGATATAACCTTGCCGTTGGCAGCATCGCGCAGGGTGGTTACGGGGGGTTGCGTGGCCGATGAATAGATGTTGAGGAAATACTTCATCGATGTGCTGAAGGTGGCATTGTTTGTACCGACCTCGGTAGAGAGCTTGCGCTCCTTGCCACTCTTGTCTATCGAATAGACGGCGGTGCGCAACGGGCTCTCTTGGTGCGACGCGTAGTAGAATCGGCCGCTCTGCGCATCATAGCCATAAAAGGCCGACACGTCGTAGTTGCCCCTGGTCACCTGACGCTCAAGCTTGCCATTGAGGTTGTACCAGTAAATGTGCTTGTAGCCCGAGCGGTCGCTGATGTAGCCAAAGTGGTCGCCATAGAACTTGAGACTGCCGTAAGCGGTCTCGGGCACATACTTGGCATTTTCCTCGCGCACAGCCAGTTTGCACTCTGTGCTGCGCGGATTGGCCATGTAGATGTCCATGCGGTTTTGATGGCGGTTGAGGGTGACCACAGCCAGTTTGGCGGGGTCGCTCGTAAAGTGTATACGTGGCACATAACCGTCGGAGTCGAGCGGGAGTTTGAGTGTGCGGGTTACACGGTTCTTGATGTCGAAGGTCATCACCGTCACATCACTGTTTTTGGCACCGGCCACAGGATATTTGTAGTTGTAGGCACCGGGATATTCGTCATACTCCTGACGGGTGGGATAAGCGCCCTTAAACTCCTGAATGCTGTAAACGGGCACCTTGCTCTCGTCGTAGCGCACCCAGGCAAGCATCTGCGAGTCGCTCGAAAAGTCGAACGAACGGGCTGTGGTAAACTCTTCCTCGTTCACCCAGTCGGGCAGACCATTTATCACCTCGTTAAATTTGCCGTCCTTCGTCACCTGGCTCTCGGCATTGCCAAAGAGCAGCTTTACGAGGAACAGGTTGTTGTTGCGCACAAAGGCTATGACATTGCCATCGGGCGAGAAAAGGGGCATCTGCTGCGGCCCGCCGTCCGACAGAGGCTCATACTTTTTGTTCTGCACATCATATATGTAATATTCGGCAGTGTATGAGCGGCGGTAAATAGGTTTAGTTTGCGTACGCAGCAATATGCGGCGTTCGTCGGGCGACATGATGTAGCCGTCAATGGCCTTCAGTTTGGCATCGCCCCGTGCCTGGTCGGCGTCAAACAGCACTTCAATTTCCTTACCCGTTTTGAAGGAACGGCGTATGATGCGTTTGCTGTCGTCAGAAAGTTGCGTATAGCTTTCGCCGTCCTTCATCGGATTTACGCCATACACATATTGCGGGTTATACTTGCCGCCTGTGATGTCCTCGAGCGTGAGCTGCTGGGCATTTTGCGCCACAGCCTTCGAGCCGCCAAGGAATATGCCACCCACAAACAGGCTGGCTATAATGAGTAGAAATCGTTTCATGGTGAAATCGTAAAATTATTAAATGTGCAGATGGCATGACGTTTACAAGCACATTTCATCTGCACATTTATATTACTCAAGTTTCGGATTTAACTTGAACGGGCTGAAGGCCCAATGAATTCCATAGCCCAAGGCAGCACCTTGGGTTATCAGCAAGAGGAAAAGTGACGCCCTGTAAAAGTATGATGAAGTGTTTCTACTTCTGCCCTTACAGGGCGTCACAACCTTGCTCAATTTCACCCAGGGCGTTGCCCTGGGCTAAGTAAATACTTGGGCCTTCAGCCCGCCCTTGCTAAATCCGAAACTTGAGTTATATTATTATATCAGAGCGCTAAACGAGCATCTGCACATTTACATATTAGCACATCAGCGTGCTTCTGCGCCCCAAGCGCCTTACTTTCCCCATTCGCTGGGGTTGGCGCGCCACTCGTGCAACATGGCCACGTGCTCCTGCTTGATATAGCCGGTGCCGAGAGCCACCTCAACCACTGCCTCGTAGTTAGTGAGCGTGGTAAGTTCCACGTTAGCTGCCTTGAAAGCCTCTTCGGCCACGGGGAAACCATAGGTGTAGCTGGCCACCATGCCAATCACCTCGCAACCATGCTGGCGCAAAGCCTCAACAGCCTTCAAACTGCTGCCGCCGGTCGAGATGAGGTCCTCTATCACAACCACCTTCATGCCCTTCTGCAGGTCACCCTCTATCAGGTTTGTCATACCGTGGTCTTTGGGTTTCGAACGCACATAGGCAAACGGCAGACCAAGCGCATCGGCCACCAATGCACCCTGGGCTATGGCACCCGTGGCCACACCCGCAATGGCGTCGGCCTCAGGATACTTTTCTGCCACGATGCGGCTCAATTCCAACTTGACAAAGCTGCGCAAAGCAGGGAATGCCAAAGTTTTGCGGTTGTCGCAATAGAAAGGCGACTTCCAGCCACTGGCCCAAGTGAAGGGCTGTTCAGGTTGCAACTTAATAGCCTTTACATTAAGCAGTTTCTCTGCAAAAATCTTTTCGAGCGTACTCATATCTGTATGTTTTTTAATGTCTTACTTTTGCAAAGGTACAATTTTCGGGCGTGTATGCACCCTTTATGCCTATTTATTTGTACTTTTGGGCTATACTTATTTCTGCGTCCAATTATGCTGAAACCACTTACAAGCTTGCTGGCAGCCCTCCCCTTGTGTGCCGCTGCACAGCAACTCAAACCCAATATCATTGTACTCGTGGCCGATGACCTTGGCTATGGCGACCTGTCCTGCTATGGCGCCACACGGGTGAGCACCCCCACCGTCGACAGTTTGGCCGCCAACGGGGTGCGCATGACCAACATGCACGCCTGCGCCTCCACGTCCACCCCTTCGCGCTACGCGCTGCTCACTGGCGAATACCCTTTCCGCCGCACCGGCACCGATGTGGCAGCGGGCAATGCCGGCATGATTATAAAACCTGGCCAAACCACCGTGGCCGACCTCATGCACCGCGCTGGCTATGCCACCGCCGCCATAGGCAAATGGCACTTGGGCCTGGGCCGCCGCACAGCCGCACAGGATTGGAACGGCACCATCGACCTCACACCACGCGACCTCGGCTTTGACTACCACTACATCATGGCGGCCACCGCCGACCGCGTGCCCTGCGTGTACATCGAAAACGGCCGTGTGGCAAACTACGACGCCTCGGCCCCCATCAGCGTGAGTTACCAGCACAACTTCGAGGGCGAGCCCACGGGGCGCAACAATCCCGAACTGCTCACCAAACTGCGGCCCAGCCACGGTCACGACATGAGCATCGTCAACGGCATATCGCGCATTGGCTACATGAAAGGCGGCGGCCGCGCCCTGTGGCGCGACGAGAGCATTGCCGACAGCATTGTGAGCCACGCCATTGGCTTTATCGACTCACACCGCGCCACCCCTTTCTTTATGTACTTGTGCACCAACGACGTGCATGTGCCACGTATGCCTCACGAGCGTTTCCGAGGCAAGAGTGTGATGGGGCTGCGCGGCGAGGCCATCATGCAGTTTGACTGGACGGTGCGCCAAATAACCGATGCACTGCGCCAGCGCGGCATCGACCGCAACACGCTCATCATCATCACAAGCGACAACGGCCCTGTGCTCGACGACGGTTATCAGGACCGCGCCATCGAGCTTTGCGGCACCCACAAGCCGAGCGGCCCCTACCGCAGCGGCAAATACAGTGCCTACGAGGGTGGTTCGGCTGTACCCTTCATCGTTTATTGGCCCGAGGGGGCGGCCCAAGGCATGACAAGCGACGCCCTTGGCTCGCTCATCGACATGCCGGCCTCATTGGCTTCACTGTCCGATGTCGCACTCCAGCCCGCCGAGGCACACGACAGCCAGAACCACATCTCCACCTGGTTGGGCCGCGACACCCGTCCGCGCGATTATGCCATAAGCATGGCCAGCAACCGCAGTCTGACGTTGCGCACACAGCACTACAAATACATCTCGCCTTCCGACGGCGGCCCCATGATTACCTGGGGACCAAAGATTGAAACGGGCTACCGCCCCACCCCGCAGCTCTACGACCTGAGCAAGAGCGCCTACGAGCAAACCGACATTGCCAAGGAGCGCCCCAAACTGCTGCAACGCCTGCAGCGCCTGCTTGGCGAGGTGAGAGGGGGGAAATAAAACGCGCATAAGAATGGTGAAGTATGGATATTATTATTGCCTGGTAAAACTCCAAAGCACATAGTATAGTAATGCTTTTGCCCTTAGTTAAGACGAAAAAAGTTGCGTTTTAGCGTTTTACCGGCAGCAATATATGAGTATAAATCAGTAAGTTTGTAGACAAAAGCAACAACATTATGAACGATAGAACCAAACAAGTACCCTACGGCGTGTCCAACTTTGTGGATATAAGAACCAACAACCTTTATTATGTAGACAAGACAATGTACTTGCCCATGATAGAGGACGAGGCGCGCTATCTGTTCTTCACGCGTCCGCGTCGATTTGGTAAAAGCCTGCTCGTCAGCATGATGTGCGCTTACTACGACTGCAAATTAAAGGACCGTTTCCAAGAATTGTTTGGCGGTCTGTGGATTGCCCAGCACCCCACCCCCTTGCAAGGAAAATATTTGATTCTCTACTTAGACTTCTCACAGGTGGGGGGCGATATTAGTAAAATAGAGCATCGGTTCGACTCATATTGCAGCATGCGAATCAATTCCTTTGTGCAGCGTTATTCGGATTATTATCCTGCCGACATAGCCACACAGATTGCCAACAGTGAAAGCTTTGCCGACAAGCTGGACCTTTTATGCAACTATTCAGCAGAACAAGGCTACATGCTTTTCCTCATCATTGACGAGTATGACAATTTTACCAACACCATTCTCAACGAACAGGGCGAAGCTGTATACCATGCCATAACGCATGCCGATGGATTCTACCGCGACATATTCAAGAAGTTTAAGGGCAATTTTGAGCGCATATTCATGACTGGGGTGAGTCCTGTGACACTCGACGACGTGACGAGTGGCTTCAACATTGGTTGGAACATTGCCACCAAGCCTCAGTTTAACAACATACTCGGTTTTACCACGAGCGCGATGTACGCACCATGTTCGAGTATTACAAGGAGCAAGGCAAATTGCCTGCCGACTGCGATGTGGAGTTTGCCATAAAGGACATGGAGCCATGGTATGATGGTTATTGTTTCTCAGAAGATTCATTACGTGGACGGGATCGCGTCTTTAATACCGACATGGTGCTATACTATCTCCGCAACTACATGAGCTACGGTTGTCCACCTAAGCAAATGATCGACCCTAACACCAAGATGGACTATGGGAAAATGCAGAAGCTCTTACAATTTGACAAGCTGGACGGCGACCGCAAAGGCCTCATCAACAAAATTGCCGAGGAGGGTGAAATCGTGTGCGAGCTTTTCGACTCGTTTTCGGCCTATCAAATACCCAAGGTGCAATTTTTCCCGAGTTTGCTCTATTATTATGGCATGCTCACCATCAAGGGCACACGTGGTGAGCGCTTGGTGTTAGGCATTCCCAATAATAACGTGCGAAAGCAATACTACGGCTACTTGCTCGAAGACTATCAAAACCGCAGCTACGTCAACACCATGCAACTGGACGACGGATTTTACGAAATGGCCTATGAGGGCGAATGGCGAAAATGCCTCCAGTTTATGGCCGATTCTTATGCCAAACTTTCCTCGGTGCGCGATGTCATAGAGTCGGAGCGCAATTTGCAAGGCTTCTTCATGGCATACTTTAGCATGACAAACTATTACTACACGGCACCAGAGTTAGAGCTCAACCATGGTTTTTGCGACTTTTTCCTTCTGCCCGACCTCACGCATTATGCCACGCAACATAGCTACATTCTCGAACTCAAGGTCCTGCACAAGGGCTCTACCGAAGAGCATGCGCAGAAGCAGTGGGACGATGCCGTAGCCCAGATTCATAGTTACGCCCAAGCACCCCGTGTTGAGGCCTTGCGTCAAGGCACGCAACTTCATCTTATCATCATGCAATTTGACGGTTTCCAACTCAAGAGAATGGAAGAGGTGTAAGCATCTGGTTAAAATGCTGTTTACCTGGAACGCGCTGCAAAAAACGCAAACACTAATGGGAGCAACGCGTCCCGCGGAATAGAGAATGTAGGGAAATACGAATTCTACTAATAAATAATAGCTGTATATATTACCGACGCGGGACGCGTCGCCCCCATTAGAGGTAGCGTTTGGGGCTTGAAGCTCAGCGTTTTTAGCTTGTAGTTCCGGGTTATGCGCAATAGCGTCTATCAGTTTGTCAACGCCACGTTTCACAATGGCATCGGCATAGCGCAGCATTCTGTTAAGCATTCTTTTCATGGTAGTCTATAAGTAGGTGTTCAAAATTATTTTATATGATCAGTAGGTGTCATTTTCACATTGAAAGCACATGCTCGAGGTACATCTGTTCCCTTCGGCCTCGGTCACATAGCCCGCTATGTTCCCTCACCCGAAGGAAACATCTGCACCCCGATAATGCACTTTCAATGTAAAAATAATTTTGAACACCTACTTACAATTTGGTTTTGATACAAAAGTAAAGTGCTGCAAAGGTAACACCGAGGCATTGCACCCAACAAAAAAAGTGTACAATTTGTACACAAATATTTGTCCTCTCCCCGTCATCCCTCTTGTAAAAGAGTACATGCGCTTTTACTGCCATCTTACACTTTTTGTGCGTAACAAGTTGATATACAGAGGTTTCAAGAGTGTAAGATGATTTCAAAGCATCTTACACTCCCCTGCACACATCTTACACACCTCACTCCGCTGCCTCGCAGCCGGTTTTGTCGTATGCGGTGGGGTTTACGCCACGGGGACGTAGGAGAATCTGTCGGAGCAACAGACTTTTCTGTTCCCCTATGCCGTGATATCTTCCTCCCGTGCCTGTGCCGTGTGGCAGCATGTGGGGTGTGTAGGATGCGTGTAGGTTTGTGTAGGTGGATTTGGCAGCATCTTACACTAAGTAAAGCATTGATAGCCAATGAGTTACAGCGTATTAGTGTAAGATGCAAGATACTCGGCAAGTAAAGTTTTTGTAGTATGGTAAAGGTCCCGCACCACTAAACGCAAGCACAAAACACTACCACTAAACGCTACCACTAAACGCAAGCACTAATGGGGGCGACGCGTCCCGCGTCGGGCATTAAAGCAAAAGCTTATACACCAAATAAAGACTCACAGACAGCGCTAATTACACGCTTGTCTGTGAACTTTTTCCGAAAAAATCCCGACGCGGGACGCGTCGCCCCCATTAGTGCTTGCGTTTGGTGCTTGAAACCATTCGTATGGTTACGTTTCACCGGACACAAATTATGTTTCTTATGTAGCTTATGTTCTTATGTTCGCGCGGTAAGCGACTAACACAAACGTATTCTGTTCTTATGTTCTTTTGTCCTTATGTTCTCCGCGTTAGCGGCTGCCTGGGCACGCTATGGCGTCAGCCCTTATGTCTCTTGAGGCCACCCGGACGTTAGTCCGTGGCCGTCAGCCGCGCAGCGGCCTTGTGTGTTTCCTATGTAAACTTGTGTTCTTATGTTCACGCGGTAAGCGGCTCTCCTAACTTAGTCAATGCGTCACCCTATAAAATAACGTAACTCATTGAGTTCACGTCACACAAACTGCTCGCCATCACAATATCAAGCTAATGGCCGATATAATAAGGCCCAGCACCACCAGCATGAGCACCAATTCTATCACACACCCAAAGCAATTACCAACCCCCTCCGTCAGCAAACTGAACACAGCATCTATTGCTGTCCCCAGCCAACCCAATACGCCCAATACCACAAACAGCACGATGCCTGCTACTACCATCAATATGAATGTTAACATATAAAATTGTTTGATTGGTTGAACACCTGTTTATAATATAACCCTGAGCACCATCTTATATTAAGCAGAAATGGAACTTCCGCTTTATTGCTACCATTTACACAGCAGCAAGGCAGAAGTCCCATTCCATTTTCTTTTTAAGTCTTATAATCGTTCCTTATTTCCTGCTATACGCCGAGGGGTATCAGCTATGTTAGTTATCATCACTGCCAAGGCCCATCGCATCAGCGAGCCACCCAAGGAACATGCAAGATAGCACTATTTTAAGTACTTGCTTTATTATCCACCAAATAGCTTTTACTATCCACCATACTAACTTGAAAGGGAACCACAATATTTTTGTGAACCAGTCGCTATCAGAGTCGCTTCTAGAGCTTTCTGCAGATTCTTCTACTTTTTTAGAGGGTTTTACCTTTTGCCTTACCTCATTCACGGGCTTTTCCTTAGGCCTGCGACTTTCTTCTAATTTCTTTAAATAATTCGGATTATAGGTCTCTTTTTCATTTATTGACCCATCGTCATTGTAGTAAACACGTGTGGCTATGCCTTTATGTCCGCCACCAGTTATAACCGAGCGATATTTCCCTTGTTCTTCAGAAGGAATGTCTATGTCTTCGTAATGCATAATTTTGAGATTTTATTTGTTATTAATAATAGGGGATATACATAATGCCCTTAGCCATTTCGAAAAGGCATTAAGGAGGATACTATCAATCTTCGAAATTAAAACGTTCGTTTACCCTTTGCTAATTCATTGATTATAAACGTGAGCTTTACATTTATACTTATTCCACACTGTATTTTAACAACGAAGACATATCGGTTAGCCTTTTCTTGTGCAACGCTGTTGACATATCTGTTTTTGCGCACTTATAATCTGGACGATCTTTGCCTTCATATTTCCAAAATCGAAGATTACATGACGTTCCAAATGCACGTTTCAATGCTGGATCTGTAATAGACAAAGTAGCTCTATCATCGTCTTTAACAGTTGCTACAACTACCCATTTACCCAATGCACCTGTTTCTCTCTGACCTGGGTATTTAGGCAAAAACATGCGTCCTCTACTATTACATAATGAAGATAAATTTTGGGTAGGCACATATGCAAATATTTTATTACCCTCAAGTTTCGCATGGCAACAAAATCCACGAGGCGACAATTGTTCCATTACTACTGTCAGACCTTCTTTCTCCCACCAATAGTTTTCACGAACATACGCACTTGGCGTAGGGACATAAGTAAGTGTCAACAAGTAAGGAGAAAACTTTATTTTGTCACGAAGATTCTGCATGTCGCTCTTGTCTGCTAGAGGACAATCAAAAATCATATCTACAACAACAGTATTTCCTTCACCATTTACTGTTTGTCCAACCATGTGTTTGTTCATAACACCTGATATAGCATTCTGAGAAACAGGTTTCTTAAACTTGGCCTTACCTAACTTAAAATCATTGAGAGCATTTTTAGCCAATTGGGCATAACGTCCTGTCTTTGAAGCAGCCAATTTATACATGGCCATAGCTTGCTTCTTATCTGGCACATTATTTTCATCACCCAACCCATACTCATAAATCACAGCATCATTATAGGCTAATTGTGCTACACGACCTAGATTTACAAGCTTCACTGCGCCACTTTCAACAAATCTTGAAAACAAAGCCAAATTATAATGTTGAGCTATTGACATGGCCTTATACCACATAACACTATCGGCCGAACACGACAATGTATCGGCATCTTGGTATCCCCAAGAGAAATTTTCAGGAGTACCATCCCCTGCATAATGCGCAGCCACCATTCGACAAAAAGTATATTTTGTTTTTTGTGCATCTGGGGCATCATCAAGTTGATCCTGTAGAGGGACTAATATATTCATGATCCCTTGTGCTGTTTGTTTGTCTATCTTTGTCGATGATGTGACAATTTGAAACGCTGTCTCCAGTTTTTCATCAATACTTTGCGCATTAACCGTTTGCAAGGATGCGAAAACACCCAATAAAGCAACTATTGCAATTCTATATAATTTCATATCTATCTTTTTTTAGAAGAGATGGGAGGCAAACGCAACTTAAGAAGTTTGTTTACACTCCCGTTCTCATATTTTTTAATCATCTGAATCGGAAGACTTTTCTCCCATTTTCTCTGCATTCTCAAAATTAGCAATGGTCATAAACATATAACTCATACCAGCCTTTTTGGACAAAGCATCACGATAGGAGCTAACTGCCTTTGATAATCTTTCGTTGATTTCATCATCAGCCACTGCTTTTGTCAGTACATCTTGGTAATCTGGATACTCTTGAGTTATAGTGTAAAGTTTCGCCAAAAGTTGATCGTTTATGCTATTATATTCGTCCTGATTTGAAGCAGCCTCAACCTTCTTAGTGGCCTCCTCATATGCACTAATCGTATCATTCACAACGGCAGTTTTGCTACACGAAAGAAACAAGAGCGAAACGCAACAGCACAAAATATATAATATTCTTTTCATACCTAAAAATTTTAATAAGACATATCGCTTTAGTTACTACGATTAAATGACAACTTAAACTTGGCTATCTTCTTGCAACCATTTTCATTGTCGCATTTTTTATCAAACTCAGGCGACGTTCCTGAAAAAGAGAGTGTAATCGTGCCATCTACATCCCCCTTTAGGAACTCCTTAAATTTATCACCATCACTATCATTAGGACGCCATTCACCATAGTTTGGCATAATTTCAGAAATAGCACGCCCATTTTTGTCTTGAGGTACACCATAAATGAACACCTGTCCATAAGGATTTTCCATTGAAGAAGTTCCCGTCTTTTTCAACAACTTAAATGTGAGTTCAATATTAGGAATACCCCCAATGCCCTCATTAACAGTTATACTTCCACTTTCGCCATTTAACACCTCTACTACGCCTTTCAATTGACTAGGCAAAATAATGTCAGATGGTTGCATACCTGTTGCGTTTGAAGTCGTTTCATCAGAACTACTACCACCCGTTTGAGCTGACTCGTCAGATGAATTTTCTTTAGATTCATCCCACTTGCTTGACACCTTAAAACTAACAGCCCCTTTAGTTTCATCAAACTTAAAAGCAATTGTTTTCGTCTCATCCTTACCAAGTGAAAAAACACCCTCAAGCGGATCTTCATCAAACACCACATCCGTTTCATCTGAAGCTACAACATTTCCATCGGCATCCAGCAATTCCACTGTAAAAGTAGGACTTGATGACCAAGACGCATCTTTAGGACCACCCTCTGCAATTCTTTTAAATTCAATAGCAACTTGACCATCCTTAAGGCTATAATTTCGATCAACAACCTCAAAGAATTTACCAAGTGGACCTTGGATTTTGTTTGATGTAGGTTTTAAACCTGAACCTCCACAAGAAGCGAGACAAACTGTCACTAGAAACAGAATGAATGATTTAACTGTTTTCATACGAGTAAGTTTTTAGTTAATTAATTAAAGATTTGTAGTTTGGATTATTTACTTATAAGTTTATATGACTTCATACCTAAAGTCTACACCTTGAAGGCAACCTTGAGTCTTAACAATTTCGCAGACACGGGTCCACACCTCTCGTGCTCGCTCTACTGACACAAGTGCTACACCCCTCGCGCCACGCGTGTTGTTCACGTTAATAAAATCAGATAAGCCATCAGTTTCCTTTATCAAGACCTTTCTGAAAGACTTGCCTTCAACGTCAGCCGTCTGACAAGGCACAAAACTGTACATGCCTGCAACAGGTTCTTCTGGTGTAGCTCCTTTATAGCACGTGAGGGGCAACTTGGTTGAATGTCCCAAAATATGATCGAATCCCATTATATAGCCATAGTGTTGCGGCACAAAATCATCTAATTCCTCTTTATAGGTCTCCATAGTATATGTACACAATTTTGCGACCACAAACACCGTGTCGAGCGCAAATGCATTTTCGCCACTCTCATCTGTTACCTTTGAACCAAAAAGAATCAGACTTCCAATGGCGAGTTTGGATAACCACGTAGTAACCTCACCATCTTCACTATTTTTTGAGTTCTTCAGTTGTTTGCACAAACTATAATAAAAGGCATCAGAGAAAACAAAAGGATCTGTATTTTGACAAGCATCATCACCGCAGCCTGCTACACAACAGCCTTTTTCGTCCGCATCTTTTTCTTGCTCATCAAGCATATCAGAGCAAGACAACTTAGCGCTTTTGAACTTGCGACCAAGTTTCAAAAATGGTTCATGCTGGTATTTCGGCCACAAATCGCTATCATTATCGAACACATAGGTCACGCGAGAGTCCGGTTCCCATTCACCTCTGAATAGCAACGGCGTGACATCTGACAATATGCCATGCTTCGAATCAACTACATACCTTCCTTTGGCTTTTAAGAACTTGCGTTGATGTGCACCTTTATTCCAATGCTTCACCATGGCTTTTTCATCATCAATACCATGTTCACCACCAGGGTGGAAGAATTGAACAACATTTACTTCCATAGCATTTTTGTTTTAATGTAGTTATTGTATTTAGTATTTTGGAATGACAATATAGAAGTTTTTTGCCAATTCCTATATCCGTTCGCAAATATACGACACTTCCGTCTTACCCTGTATTGTCCTATTTGTCCTATTTAAGACTCGTATGCTTTTTGTGCGAATAAATTGCTACTTTTGCATAACAAATGGGTGAGGGACACGCCGCCAAACAATGGGTACGGGAGAGTTTCCTACTTTTTCGACCCATAGAGATACTGAATTTTGCTAAAATGAAAGATAAACTGCTACATGCCTTAGAGGAAAGGACCGGGCTTAATATGAAACGCAACCACGACTTTGCGTATCTGAGCGAACTGCTGCTTGCCGAATGCCACGAATATATCAGTACTACCACACTCAAACGCATGTGGGGGTATATTCACGACCAGGAAAGCAAACCCAGCAAAAATACGCTGAACGTGATCGCTAATTTCTTGGGATTTGACGATTTTGCAGATTTTTGCAACCGGGGGGGTATTTCTGTAAGGGGGGACATACGATTGCATCGCAGAGCGAAATGTTTTTCAGCAAGGCATGCCTGTCTAACGAATTGCAGGTTGGCGACGAGGTGATAGTGCGCTGGCTGCCCGACCGCAGCTGTACGTTCCGGTGTTTGGGCAACAATATGTTTGAGGTGACAAGGAGCCGTAATGCGCAACTCAGCGTGGGAGACACCTTCTGCTGCGACTTGTTTGCCGAGGGGGATATGCTCAAAGTGTACAAACTGACGCACGACGGCAAAAGCGACATGGCGTACCACGCTGGCAAAGCTGGGGGCATCAAGTTTAATGTGAGACGAAAGAAAAAATAAGGCTTGCAAAGCGCGAGAAAAATGCTGATGTGCAGCTGACGGCTGACGCCGTGTAGATAACGATACATTGCTGTCCGGCCAAACGCCTAAGCATTACTATGTGGTGCTTAGGCGTTTGGCCGGACAGCAATGTATCACCCGACTTCGTCATTGTGTAGTGCAAAGGCAACTATTTTCCTATTGCATAGGCAAGTATCAATAAAAGCATCACATTGCATAGGTAAGACGGAAGCCAATCAGCCCCGCTGCACAGGTTGCTGTTGGGCTGCGTGCCTGGGGTGATGCAGGCTTTTTAATACATATTATCATTACGCGGCACAAGTCTTTTAATCTATCGTTTTGCGTTGCGCGCAGATTTCAGTAACTTCGCCGACTGAACAATAACGAATAGGAGGCAACAACAGTGCATTCGTCAGACATATATTCAAAGGAATGGTGCGACATGGTGTTTGAGGGCCGCAACAAAGCGTATGGCGCCTACAAGCTGCGCGAGCAGACGGGCGCCCGCTACCGGCGTGTGCTCATCATTGTGCTCGGCACCTTGGGTGCCTTGCTGGGTGCGCAGGGGTCGCTGGCCCTCTATGCACACATAATGGCTATGCGCGGCATGAAGGAGGCCGAGGACGCTTTTGCTAAAAAGCCTGCCGAACTGAAGGAGGGCTACAAGGTGAAGTTTCTGGCCACAGCGCGCCAGGCTCCTACGGTGCGCACGGCACCGGGCGCCAAGTCGGCAAGGCCAAAGATTGTTGACGGACTGCCTCCGCTCGAAACCATCGGACAGGACGGCCCCATAGACTACGACCCCGAGCAGCAGGTTATTACCACACCGATTGTGGACACTACGGGCATTCACGACAAGTCGCTGCCCATAGCCAAGGAGAAGATTGTGCCTACCGAACAGGTGTCGCAGATGCCTGAGTTTCCGGGCGGACTGCGTGCCTTTATGCGCTGGCTCGACCAGCACATCGTTTATCCGCAGGAGTGTATTGACCGCAACGAAAAGGGTTCTGTCACAATTTGCTTTATTGTAGACGAAAAGGGCCACACTACCGACCTTGAGGTGAAGAATGCCTTTGACGCTAAAATATACAAGGCTGCCATGGACGCGCTAAAACGTATGCCTAAATGGAAACCTGGCACAGATGACAAGGGCGACCCTACACCTGTTAAGATTACAATACCGGTGGACTTTAAGTGAAGGGCTGCGGATTTGGCCAAGGCGGGCTGAAGTGTATGTATATCTTGTGCAACAATTGCGGCATGGCTTAAAGCTTTTGCCCTTTCAGGGCGCGACTGCTCCAACACGCGATACCCAGGGTGTCGCTTCGCTTGCCCTGGGCTATGTGCTCCATTGGGCCTTCAGCCCGCACTTGTCAAATCAGCAACTTGAATAAAAGTAACTTTTTAACCTCATAACCCCCTAACCCATTAACCCTCCCCCTAACCCCATAACCCCCTAACCCATTAACCCTTTACCCTCTAACCCCCTCCCTCCATGCACATAGAGATAGATGAATCATCAGGATTTTGCTTCGGTGTAACAACGGCCATACGCAAGGCCGAAGAAGAATTGGCCCAGTCGGCAGCACTCTGCTGCTTGGGCGATATTGTGCATAATGGCAGCGAATGCGAGCGACTGCGAAAGGCCGGTTTGCAAACCATCGACCACGAGGCGCTCAACCACCTGCCACAAGGCACTAAAGTGCTGCTGCGTGCACATGGCGAACCTCCTGCCACCTACGAGCTGGCACGTGAGCGAGGCATCTGCATCATAGATGCCACCTGTCCGGTGGTACTGCAACTGCAACGGCGTATCAAAAAGGTGTATACCGAAAATCCGCACCCGCAAATCGTTATCTACGGCAAACGCGGACATGCCGAGGTGCTTGGTCTCGTGGGACAGACTAATGGCGAGGCACTGGTGATAGAGAGTGTGGAGGAAGCGGCACAGATAGATTTTTCGCGCCCCGTGGCCTTGTTCTCTCAAACTACCAAACCGCTTGAGGTGTTCCGGCAGATTGTGGACTATATTACAGCGCACATGGAACGGGTTGAAGATTTTCGCTACTTCGACACCATTTGCCGCCAGGTGGCCAACCGCTTGCCAAACATTCGCGCCTTTGCCTCACGCCACGACGTGATAGTGTTTGTGTGCGGACTCAAAAGTTCTAACGGACGTGTGCTGCACGAGGCTTGTCGCAAGGTGAACCCGCGCACTTATCTTGTAGACACCCCCGAGGCCATACGCCCCGAGTGGTTTGAGGGTGCACGCAGTGTGGGCATTTGTGGCGCCACTTCCACCCCAAAATGGCTGATGGAAAGATGTGCCGAGGTGCTGAAGGGGGCGCGCGATTGAGCATGTGCTAATGTGACAATGGGCTAATATGTTAATAATTAGACGCCGTAGCGTTACTATTTGTAGCGCTACGGCGTCAGCCCATTTGCACAGTCTGCACCCCATCGTATGTGCAGGCGTGTTGTGATGTGTGCCAGCAGAGGAATACGGTATAGGGAGCCCGAAAAAAGTGTCGGAGCAACAGAAAGTCCGCTCTCCCTATGTCCGAATTTCGCTCTCCCTATGCCATAAAAACACATTGCTATGTGGCAAAACACAAGGTAACACAGGAAGTCTAAACGCAACCGTAACACATTACATAATGCTGCTCCCTTAACCCGAAACGCAAGCTCTAATGGGGGCGACGCGTCTCGCGTCGGGATAAGATGCAGCTATTATTTAGTTATATTGCTTCTATATAACAAAGTTCAAATATCATCTTTGTTATTATCTCTACTTGT